>JAEEGK010004097.1_pt1 | contig 35920 bp, 21 predicted proteins | sample 8958771 | NCBI WGS metagenome assembly JAEEGK01 (sample SAMN16246547, study PRJNA631951) | gut metagenome | biome: gut microbiome; feature: rumen; material: SC-attached | host: Bos | place: Iran: Karaj | collected 2018-10 | reverse complement strand
TTAAAATAAATAAATATTATGATTATTATTTAATTTTTTATGAACTAATGATAAATTTGATAAATAAATAAATTGAATTAAAAAATCAATAATCCTTTTCAACAATTTTCATTAAAAAATAAAGCATATAACATTTAACTCTTATAAATGAGTACAAATTTTATTTTATTTATTGTTTTAAACATTTATTTTAAGAAGATTTATAATTATTTCCAGTATATATTAAAAAAGTAATATTCATTATGAAAAAAATGAGAAAAATTTCTTTTGTTGTTGGTTAAATACATTATTTATAATTGCTCAATTTAAAAATTTTTTTTAATAATAAATTATATTTTCAAACTTCAAAACATTTCCTGTTTTTAGTTAATTTTCTTATAATTTCAAATATATATATAAAAATAATTTGTACTTATTATATTTATAAAAATAACTGAAACTTTTCTTTTTTTTATTCAATTAAAATTAAAAATTCAAAAAATTGAAAATTTAAATTCCTTCTTTTTCCATTTAAACATTTTCCTTTTAATATAAATATCCTAGAATATATCTTATTATTATATTTTTCATTACCATAAAAAAATTTTGAACAATCCCTTAATCTTTTTTTTCTCCTTTTAAAATTTAAATCTTGAAATAAATATTCTTTAATTAAAAAAAACATTAAAAAAAAAATTCGTTTTTCTAATCTGACATAATCTTGTCTCAAAGGAAAAGGAAAAAACTTATAAAAAATTAATTATCAAAAATTCAAAAACATAAATTGATTCCAAATTGATTATCAACTAAATAAATTTCATATAAACCATTAAAAAACAATTAAAAAACATAAAAAAAAAACATGAAAAAAAAAAAATAAAATCCCGATACTAAAATCCTATATAAGTTTAAAAAAAATAAAAATAAAAAAAATGGGTTGTTTAGGATCAAACACAACAAGCACTGTTCAAGAATTAAAAAAAGCAGTAAAAGGAGAGAAATACCGTATAGTATTTATGGTAGGAGCAGAGACATCTCCCTTAGAAGTAGTAGCAAAGAAAGCAGCAGATGATTTCCGTCATTCCTTAGTAAACGTAAACGACTTAGGACAAGGAAAAATACAAAATGTATTATTGAATGCAATAGTGAAAGATATAACAAATGAAATGCAAAATAATGGAACAATAAAATCATCAACATTAGCAAAGGCAGTTGGATTAATGTTAAATACTGCAAAAGATAAAAGAGTTTTAATTGAAGGTTTCCCTAGAAATAAAGAAGATATGGATGAATGGGATAAACAAAAAAGTGAAGATGCTGATACTGTTTGCTTCTTCTTTGTTGATGTACCTGATGATAAAGTCTATGAAGCTGGAATTGATGATATTTCTAAAGAAAAATGCAGAAAGTTTGTTGAAGAATCTAAACCTTTTTATGAATCTCTTGCTTCTACTCTTGGAGATAAATTCGTTAAGATTGATGGAACTAAAAGTGAAACTGATCTTAATAATGAAATTTCTAATGTTTTTACTTCCAAGAAATTGTTCTAAATTATTTTTAAATTATTTTTAAGTGATTAAAAAAAAATTTTTTTTCAATTTCCTTTTTTTTCTTAATGATTTTATGTTTATGTTTAATATTTTTTGTTTTTTTTTTGGGTTTTTAAAAGATTTTTATTATATATTTTTCAATTAGGAAATTGGATTTTGTTATAAGATTTAAGATGGGTGTTTTTTTTCCATGGAAGTTATATAAATAAAAAATTATTTTTTAATATTATTATTTTTATTATTAAATAATTTAATAATAATATATTATTTTTTTATTATTATAATGTCTATAAAACGAGAATTTAAATAAAAACAAAACTATAAACAAATCAAAGGCAATAAAGTATTTATATATTCAACAGAAAAAACTAAAATTTACTATTAACTTTTTATATATGAAATAAAAAATTATTTTTCAACCCTGAAAAAAGAGAAATTTTGATGTTTTCTCAGTATACTAAGATTCTTTGTTCATCACTTTTAGAATCATACCATTTTTTCTATAATATAATAATTTAAATAGCTTGATTTATCTGATTTTATTTTTATGATTTTCTTGATTTTCTAAATGATTTAATAATATATTATCCAATTTATATCTTCTTGAATTAAATTAATTAATCAAATGTTAGAATCAAAACTTTAAAATCCAGTGTTTAAAGAAGAAAAAAAAGATTATTTCTTTATGAAAAATTTTTTCATATATATAAAGAATAATAATATATAAAATCTGGAATTGTTATTTTTAAGGCTCTCTAATTATAAAAATCATTTACTATTGTTATTAATACTATTGTTTAATGTTAATAATTTTTCATACATTGGTTTTACTCTTTATTATGGTTTTTTTCAAAAACATTTTTATTTTTTTTAGATACTTTTTCTTTATCATATAAAATGTTAATAAGATAAATTTATTAATAATATTCTTGTTAAAATTATTCTTTACTGGAATTTTTAGGTAATCTTATTTCTCTTTTAATTCTGTGTTTTCTTTATTCAAGGATTTGTTGCTATAATTTTTTATTCGTATATTAATTATTTATTATTTAATTCATTAAAAAAAATGTTTGAAATTACTGTTATTTTATTTTTGAATTCGTGTTTATTTTTAATTTTTTTATTTTTATATTCATTATATTTAATATAAAAATTAAATATTTAATTGATTCTATTTAAAGTAAGATAAAATAATTATGATATTCATTTTGTTAAATTTAGTTATAATAACTTCCAATACTTTATTATTTTCTTTTCAAAAAAGTGAAAATCAAATAAATGACTTTATTGAAGATTTACTTTATTCAAGTATTTATACAAATATATCAATTGGAAATCCAGAACAAATAATTGAAATGAATATTAAATTAGAAAATTATCAAACTTTTATTTCAGGATCAAACATTGAAAATCATAATTATAATGAAAAAAAATCAAAAAGTTTTCAAAATACTTCTGAAAAATTTGAAGATTCATCAAGAGAAAATTTAGAAGAAGGATTTATATGTTATGAAACTTTTACATTTACAAATTATAAAAATAAAAAAAATAAATATGAAAAATTTCCTTTTGCTTTAACTACAAAAATAAATAACTTAAAAGAATTAAATATCCTAGGATTAAATTTATATGATACAAATTTATCAAATATTCCAAATTTTTTAAAATCATTAAAATCAAATAATATTATAGAAGAAAGAATATTTTATTTTGAAATAAATAAAGATAATTTAAATATAGGTAAATTAACAATAGGAAATTATCCTCATGAAATAGAACCTAATAATTATAATATTATAAATTTATTAAATTTAAATCCAAAATTTAGTTCATTTACTTTCGAATGGGATATTCGTTTAGAAAAGATTTATTCTGGTAATGAAGAATTTATAGGTTCTAATGATGCAAAATTAAGAATTGAATTAGGTGTTATTGTTGGTTCTTTTTATTATGAAGATTTTATTTATCGAAATTATTTTGATAAACTTATTCAAAATAAAAAATGTGGAATCTTCTCTGTAAAAAACAAATATAAATATTATTCCTGTGATAATGATATTAAAATAAATAATTTTCCTGATTTATATTTTTACAATAAAGATAATAATTTTAGCTTTGTTTTCAATTATGAAGATTTGTTTTATAAGAATAAAAATAAAATTTATTTTTTAGTAGTTTTTAAAGAAAAAGAAACTAATTATTGGGTTTTGGGAAGACCGTTTTTTAAAAAATATAAATTAATATTTAATTCAGAAAGAAAAATCATTTCTTTTTATTCAATTTATGGAAATGATTCTTATAAACCAAATATTTGGTTTAATCTACTTTTATTTTTATTATTTTTAATAATAATTTTACTTGTGATTTATTTGATATATTATTTGAAAAATAAACCAAAGAAATTATATGCTAAAGAACTAACTGAGGAATTGAATATTAAAATTTTTTAATTTTTATTGTTTTTATAATATATTAACTTATTTTTATTTAAAAAAGTTAATATATTCTTATTTAATTTAATTTTATAAGTAAAAAACATGAAAAGAATTATAAAATAATATTTTTAGAATTAATATCATATTGGAAATTTAAAAAACTTTGGTTTTATTCTATTTTTTATTTTTTAAATATATGAATAATTAAATAGGTATTTGAAAATATATATGCTATTGAATGTTGATTTCATTATATATTTTATATAATTGATTTTAAACTTATAAATGAGTTTAGATTTTTTTCCAGTTTAAAATTTTCAAAATAATTGAAATAATAAATAAAATGTTATTAAGTTAAAAATTTTTTTTTACATATCCAAAAATTTTTAAATTTCTAAAACAATTTAATAAAAAAAATTTAATTTCCCAAATAAAAAATATAAAAACCAAAAAAACAAAATTAAAATTAATAAAAAAATAATAATAATCATTCAGAAAAATAACATACCCAAAATAAATTAAACTTTTTAACTTTTAAAAAAATAAAAAACTTTAAAAAATATAAAAAAAATGAATCAAATATTCTAAAAGAGAATTTTAAAATTTTCCATCTCAAAAAGAAATATAAGATTAAATAGACTAAAATTTAAACCAAAGACTTATCATCAATTATCAAACATTTACTTCAAAGAGGAAATTAAAAAATCAAATGATTTAATTGAATTATAAAATAGATTAATAATATTTATAAAAAGCCAAATTTTTACATTTTATACACTTATAAAGAAAAAATGAAAGAAAGATTATTATTTATATAAAATAAGATAAAATGAAATTTGAAGAGAGAAAAATTATATTTTCAAAAATTAAAAGAGTATTTAGATTTAAATAAAATGTATGATTTAGAAAAAAATTAGAATTCAATTCAAAAATGAATTTGATAAAAGAAGAAAAATTAATTATATTGATTTTAATAGATTATCGAGTTATTTCTATGAAAAAAACTAATTATGATGATTGTTGCTTAATGCTTATTAATATTTTGTTTATCAATGATTAGAAAAATTTAATTTATGTTTTAAATGTATTTGTTTCTTTAATTGAAACAAACTGTTTAATTATACAGAATTAATAGAAAAAGAATTTTTTAAATTAAAGTTAGAAACTCAATATTAATGGAAATATCATTTAATATTAAGTTATAATTATCAAAGTAAAATAAAAGATAATAGTACTTTAAAAGATATAATTGATTATCTTGAAATGAAAATTCGAATTAGGAAAATGAAAATAGAATATTTTTTTTCTTAAATACAATAATCAATAAAAAAAATGTAAATAAAATTTAAAATTTGACATTTGCTTTTTTCCAAAACATATATTTAACTTAATAAAAAAAAGACAAAAAAAAAATATTGAAATTGAACTTATTTAATATTTTCCATATCAACATCTTCAGGAATTTCATAATCTTCAGTCGGAACTGCTTTATACTCTTCTTTTTTTTCTTCTGATTTATTATCTTCTTTTTTCTCTTCTTTTTTTCCCATAACTACAACATCTTTAAAATCACCATAATCAACAACAGCATCATCTTTTTTTTTCATAAGCATAACAAAACCATTTAATCTTCCTTTAACAATAGGAGAATAATCTAAATCCGGAATTTCTTCAATGACATTTTTTTGTTTTGGTAAAATTCTAATTGGATTTTCAATAATTTCTTCATTAGGTTCTTCCTTTTTTTCTTCTTCTTTTTTTTCTTCTTCCTTTTTTTCTTCATTTTTATTTTCTTCATTCTTTTCATCAGTAGGAATTTTTCCAGAAGGAGCATCTTTTAATTCTTGAATATTACTACTATCTTTATTTTTTACTCCACTAGCTTTAACATCAGTCATAGTAACAGTTCCAGTTTTTCTTTCTTTAGCTTTAACTCTTGAATGAGTAGATAAAACAGCAACTTCAGTTTTCACTTGTTTTGCTTTTTCCTTCTCTTTATCTTCAACTGGATAACCGAAAATACTTGGTTTACTTTTAGATAATACTTTATAATTTTTTGGAGGATGCATTGTATTATCTAATCCAATTAACATTGTTGGATTCACTGCTAAATTTATAAAATGAATCATTGGGAACCAATAATAATATTGAGTAAATAAACACATTCCTATTATTGATGTCATTTTATTTTCCCCTGTTGATGATACTAATGTTGTATTACAATTACGTCCTCCTAATTCCATTAAGCCTTTACTTAATAATCCTCCAAAACGAATTAAAACATGCTCGTCTTTATTATTTACTACTTCTTCTAAATTATCTAGGAAAGTCTGAATTCCTGGTTCTTGCTTTGATGTAGTTTGAGAAAATATTAACCCTGATGATATTAATGCTGCTTGTCTTACTAAGTAATTAGGATCTTGGAATAATGGTTGAATTATTTTATATGGGTTTAATTTAGCTGTTCCTGCACAGGAGATTCCTATTGCCATTGCTGCTCCATATCGTACATGACTGTTGTAACTCTCACTAAGGAGGGAGATAACTTTCAACTTCTCAAAGAGAAAATCTGGGTCTCGTAATTCGAGGAAACCTATATTTATCATTGCTGCTCTTCTGACATTGTCATCTACATCAGATACAGATACTTTTATTAATTTCTTTAACATTTCTGTATTTCCACTACCTGCATATGCCATACCAATACAATACATTGCTCCATATCTTAGAATAGGATCTTTTTCTTCCATTAAGCTAATAATTAATGTATCAGCAGCTTCTCTAGCTCCATAAACTATTAAAGATAAACTAATTGCTATAGCTCTAATAATTTTTTCATGTTGACTTTCATGAGCATGATTAACAAGTTCCGTAATAGCTTCTGCATCCATACTCCCTGCTAACACAAGACCACTAGCATAACCAGCTGCTTCTCCAATAACAGCATTGTCAGTAAAAATACCACTTCTTATAGTTTCATAAATATTTTGATCATGAGTTCCCATACACACTAGACCTAAAGCAAGATAAATTCCATGTTGAATTGCTTCTTTATCATTTCCTCTTTGATTAAGTGCACTTAATAATAGGCTTTTAATATTACTATCATTAGTATTAGCATAAATTAATCCAATACCATAATAAGCACCTCCATGAGCGTAAATTGAAGGAGTTTGTCTATTACCTGGTAAATAAGGTTTCATAATATCTTCTCCGTTTTTTACATTTCCCATATGAATCACTCCTAATGTAGAAGTGGCACAGAAACGAGCCCAATTAGTAGCTTTGGATACCCATTCAATATTCTCTTTAAGGAATTTATCATTCCCTGTGTGACTATTTAACAATGAATGAGTTAATATCACTCCTAAATGAACAACACTACCTCCTTTCTCTACTGCTGTTTTTAAATTAGTCATTATGTTTGGATCTGTTTTATTACGCTTTTGTAATATCTCAAATATTAGATTACGTGGTATTTCACCTGATAATATATTTAATAAAGGATTTAGCTGATCTTCTGGTACATGTTTTACTTCATTTATTTTATATATTTCTGATATGATTTTTCTTAAATATGATGGATTTTGATTATCATATAAATCAAATGCTATTTGATATGCTATTAAAGGATCTTTTTCATTTATTAATATATTAATTAATGTACTTGATAATGCTTCAGTATTATTTAGAAGAAATTGACAATTTGTTATTGACATATATTCATTTCCTGCATGTTTAATGAATAATTTTAATAATTGATCTAAAACTGCAGATTTGTATTCTTTATTTTCAATTGAATCTTGGGCTATTTCATAAACAAAATTTAATGAATTTCTTATATTTTTACTTGATTCTACAGAAATTGTTAATCTATCTAAATCATATGATTCAATTGAGAATCCTATTGCTTGTCTAAATCTATCTCTTTGTATACAATCATTAAAACATCTTTCTACTATTGATAATATTCTTTCTTCTATTTGAATTTTTTCATTTTTTGGAAAAAAATTATTTTTTCTTGCTTTAATATATTTATCTAATATTTTCTTTAGAATTGTTGTTACATATAAACTTCTTTCACTAATATTAAATTTATCTTCACTTTTTAAAGCCCATTCAATTGCTTTATCATATTCTTCTAAATTATAGTAAAGTTTACTTAAAATTAAAGAAAGTAATTTTTGTTTTGAAGAAAATTCTGGATTATTATAAAATAATTCTAAATCGGGAATTTTATCTGAAATTTCACTCCAATGTTCATCTACTAATAAATCTAATTTATCTAAAGCTGCTAATTTTAATTCTATATCATCTTCTTGAAGTAATGCTAAATAAGATGTTGCTGTATTTAACATTTTTATATATAAAAATTTATTTTTTTTGAATTTATTTTTTTTTGGAGATATGATATATTTTAAATTTGGAAAATAAATTATAAATTAATATTTATTTTCATTAAGAATAAAATTTTTAATTTTGTATATAAAAAATAATGTCAAAAACATTAATTAATAATAATGAAACAGTTAAAAGAAAATCTGCTTTAGAATCAGTAAATTATTTAAAAAAATATGAATATCGTACAGAATCGGAAATAATAGTATCTTCAATATTAAATAAAATATTAACATTAAGTTTAAGGAAAGCTCGATGTGAAAGAATATATAATACTATAAATGAATTTTGTTTTAGTTTTATAAAATCCAAAATTGATTTATTAATAAAGGTAAATTATATAGTTCAAAATGAAAATCCTATGTTAAAAAATAAAGAAAGTAATTTAACTGATAATAATATTAATACTTGGGTTGAAATAAAAGAACCTGAATCTGCTAAAAATGATAGATTTGATTCAAGTAAAGTAAATATTATTTTTTGTGATAAAAAAAGTATTCTCAATAATAAAAATATTGAAGTGATTGAAAATGATAAAAAATTAAAAAAAAGAGAATTTCAAATTAAAATCAAAAAAAACCCCTTAATAAAAATAATAGAAGATGATAATCATAAAAGAAAAATCGGTTTTTTACCAATTCAATCTTATGATATTCCAAATATTGATGAAGAATATAATAATAATAAATATGATATTGGAAATATAAAAGAATTAAGAAATGATATGATGAATAATCAATTAAAAAAAGAAAAAGAAAAAAAAAGGCAACTTTCAAAAGAAATAGAAATAAAATTAAAAATTACCAAAAAAAATTCACAAATATTAGATTCTTCAAAATATACTTTTGATTCAAATGGAAATATATTTCCTTTTAAAAAATATTCTTTAGATAATAATTCAAAAGAATTTTTTCATTCTCAAAATAAAATTAAAACTCTTTATATAAAAGAAGCAAAAGAAAATTCTTCTTTTAAATCTCCTCTAAAAGAAAATAATGATATTATTATTCAAAGTCCTAATTCAAGAAAAACAGTTAATTATGAAAAAGAAAATAATTATAATTTAGATGGAAATTACTTATTTAAAAAAATATCTCCTGAAAAAATTAATAATGAAATTATTCCCAGTGGAAATAATTATAGATTAATTTTACCTAATGTTGGAGTTAATATTAAATATCCTAATAAAAAAGAAAAAAAAGGAATGAAAGATTTTTCTGAATATTTTAAAAAATATACTTTAGATGATTATGAAAAAATGATAAATGAATATGTTCCAAAAAAAAATACAATGTTATTTTCATCTTCCTTTGAAAATAGTTATAGTATAAATAATACATCAAATAATAATATTAATACTTTAAATAATAATAATAATAATAATAATACTTTAAATAATAATAATAATAATAATTCTTTAAATAATAATAATAATTATTCTTTAAATAATAATAATAGTAATAACAATAATACTTCAAATAATAATAATAGTAATATTTTAAATAGTAATAATAATAGTTTAAACAAATTAAATTTTAATTATTATAATGACAGTTTTAATCAAAGTTTATTTCAATCTCTTTCTTCAAGAACTTTAAATGATAAATTTCTAAATGATAATCTTGATAATAGTTCAAATTTATCTTCTTCTAGATTTATATCTTCTCAATTATCAAATAACACTATTAAATTAAATCCTAAAATAAATTCTTCTTCTTTAAAACTTAAATTAGATAATATATCTAATTTAAATAATGATTTAGATGAAAACTCTTTTTTGAAAAAATCAATTACTTCTCGAAATGTATTTAAAAATAAATTATATAGACATTTATCTGAAAAAAAAGATATGTCTGATATCAATCTTTTTAATTCTAAAATTGTTAGTAATAAAAATTGGGGAAAAAATAATTACCAAACTAATAATAATTTAAGTACTTCTTTGAATAAACCTTCTAAACCAAATAGAAGTTCTTTTTTAAGAGAATTCGGAAGAAGTTTATTAGGTAAAAGAATAAAATTACCAAGACAAAGAAAAATGTTAATTAATATATATAAATAAATATATTTAAGAATAAAATTAAGTTTTATATTCTTTTATTAATAGTGTATTTATTATTAATTTTTTATAATATAATTAAGTGATAGTTTAATTTATATTTGAAATATTTTTTTTAAGATATTAGATATTTAATATTTTTTGTAATTATGATTTAAGAGAAAAGTTCGATATTTCTCTTTATTTTAACTGTTCTTCTTGGAATATAAATTTTTTGATTATTATAATTTGTTTCTACTTCTCTTGTATGAATTAGATTTTCTAAAATTTTTTTATCAGAATTAAATAAAGAATTAACAAAATTAAGAACTAATTGTTTTTTTATCTCTTTTAAGTGTTTCATAATAGAAGTAAAATTTTCATATACATCACTATTATTAATATTATCAATTTGATTAATTGATTTATTTATATTATTTTTTTCACTATAATATTCTAAATCTTCTTCTTCATCAAACTCATCATTTTCATCAATAAAATTCCATTTTGTTTCTTTTTTCAATAAAAATTTACCAATAATTATTTCTTCATTTTTTTGTTTCACTGTTAATTTAAATAAAATCATCATTAGATTATTAAATTTATTATTAATAATAATATCATTTAAACAATTATTATTTGATAAAATCGAACAAATACCTAAAATTATACATTTTATTATTGAAACTAAATATTTATCTGAGCTAATGTATAAAAATGAATATAAAAAATCAAATAATATTTCATCTAATATATTTTTTTCTTTTAAAAGAAAATATGTTTTTTCTGAAAAATAAATCATTCCTGTAAAAATTACTCCAAGAGAAATTAAATTAATAAAAAGTAAATTTATATCATATTCTTCATCAATGGTTTTTTTATATGAATTATATGCATAAAGAATTAATTCATTAAAAAAATCTTTATCTGATTTAAAATCATAATTTACAATTACTTTTATATATAATAATAATAAAAATTTAATATCATCATAATTATCATTATTAATTTTTATGCTTTTTATAATTAGTAAAATTTCATTGAAAATTTCTTTGAATTCAACTTTACTTTTATTGTTATTTTTATATAATAAAAATGATGAAAATAAATTAAAAACATATTCATTGATTGTTGAATTATTTTGACAGATTGATTTAATATTTTGAAAAACAATTAAACTAATTGGTAAAATAGTTTTACAGGAATTCATTAAATCATTAACAAGATTAATTATATCGTCTTCAAATTCTATTTTTTTTGGATTTTTAATATAATTTACAATAGGTAGAATCATTTCTGAAAAATTTATAACTTCATTTTCTTGAATTTTATTTATTCCATTTATACAATTATCTAATATATTAAAACACTCTGAAATAAATTCAGGCTTTTGAATTATAATATATTTTTCTAATTTTATAATAATATTTTTTAATAAAACATTTAATAATTCTCTATTATGAATTTGAATGTTAAGGATAATTTCTTTTAAAACATCAAATAATGATATTATATCATAATTTTCGATTAAATAAATTATTTGTTTTAAATTATTTTCTTGATTAATAATATCTGAAATAATTGAAAAATTTTTATCATCTTGAATTATTTTTTCATACATTACTCTTGAAGCACAATAACTTAAACCTTGGAAATATTTTTCATTTAATTGTAAAATTGAATTCATTAAGAAATTAACTATATTTTGATTTTCTTTTTCCAAATTATCTTTTACTAAAGAATCTAAATAATAATATTCATAAATAATACACATTTTAGATTTAATTAAAGGAGAATTAATATTATTGAATTTATCATTATGTTGTGACAATAAATGTTTTAAAAGAGATTCAAAACTTGAATTAAGAATATAAGTATGAAATATTATTAAAATATTAAAGCAAAAATCAATTTTAATTTCATCATCAAATTTATCAATTAAAACACCATCACTTTTACTTTTTAAATATAAAGAAAAAGAAGGATCATCAATTGGTTTATTATCCATTAAAATATATTGTAACATTTGAAAAACATAACTTACTATAAAATTACTTATATCTGTTATTTTTTCATATAAAATTTTAATTAAACAACAAACAGCATTTTTATAGTTTTTATTACAATATTGAAGATTATCAATTAAAGTATTATAATATTTTTGACCATCATTTTCTAACATTAATTTATCATAATTATTTGAAGTTATTAAAGGGAAAGCAATGTTTAAAAGGAAATTATTTAAATAAGGTAAAAAATCTTTTTTTATTGGTTCTCTTGTTAATGCTTTTGATAAAAAATAAAACATATTATAAATTAAAATTTCAAAAGATTTATTAATTGGATTTTCTAAGTGATATGAACCTTTTATTATTTGCTCTAATTGTTCAGGATTTTTCAATAAATTTTCTAAAGACTTTATAATTAATGTTATTAAATCTGATGAAACTTTAATTAATTCTGGAATTGATATATTTTTATCTATATTAGATGATAATTGAAGTAAAAAAGAATATAATAAAAATACTTTTGATTTCAAAGAATTTAATCTTTCTCTCAGTTTTAAATTATTTGAAAAATTGATTATTTGCTGATTTTCTTTTTTATCAATTAATTGTTTCAATGTTATAAAATTATAAATAATGTGATTGTATTTTTTCACAAAATCAAAACAAATTTGTTCTTTATTTGAATTATGTTTTAATTTCATAAATATATTATTAAAAATATTACAAAGTAAATCTAAAACAACAAAATATTCTATTTGAATTGATTCTACATTTATATAATTGTCAACATTTGAAAATACAACATCTGCAATATTAAAAAGAAAATTTTTTATAAATCTTTCTATATTTACATTACGAATACATTTACTTCTTGAAATTGTTAGAATTACAAAATTAATCTTATTTGCTTTAATAATAAAGTTATTATTATTTTTAATTTCATTTACTAAGTAACTTAAAATTTCATCTAAATTTTTTTCGCTTGAAAGAAAAGCATTACTTGTAATAACTAATTCAATAATTTCATTTAAATTTTTATTAATTGAAGTAACATTTAAATTAGGTTCACCTGAATTAAACATTAAATCAAAAAGAGAATATAATAAATCTTTTATTTCATTTTCATCCATAAAAGTTAATTGTGTTTGAATAAAGTTTTTTAAATGGATTGATATACTTTCATGAAGTTCTAAACTTATATTAAATGTATTATAAATATTAATTGAAAGAGCTTTTATTAATATTGTAATATGTTCTTGTTTATTTTTACTTAATTCTTTTAATTTTTGTGAGATTTCTAATTGTTTATTATTATCATCTTTTGAAGTTAAAGATAATTCTAATAACTCTAAAGTTTTATTGAAATTATCAGTCATTTAAAATAAAATATGTAAATAAAATAAATTTTTAAAAGTGAAAAATGAATAATTGAATTAATTTAGAAAATAAAAATGTTTTTAAATTCATTAAAAATAAAATTTCAAAAGGTTAAATAGAAAAATTTATAATATTTATACCAAAAATAACTATAATAAATTATAAAAATAAATAAAAATATATCAATAACAAAAAATATTAAATTTTATTTAATTGTCTTCTGTTGTTTTATCAACATCTTTTGAAGAAGAATTAGAATTATAAGAAAAAGCAGAGTTAGAATTAATGATAATATTATTATTATTTAAATTATTATCATTCTTAATATCATAATTATCAATAATAACTTTATTTTGAAGTTGAATAATTTTTCTTTCAAAATTTTTAACATAATTATTATTCTTAATTACATTATCATTATCATCAAAAGAATAAAATCTATTTTTATTGAAACTATTATCATAATTAATTTCAAATAATTTTTTATCAAAATTATTTCTATTTTTACAATCTAAACATTTACAATTAAGTGAACATTTCATTCCTATTTGATAACATTCACAATATTTTTTTAAACAATTACTTTTTTTGCAATAACAACATAAATTATTCATATCAATATTAACTTTTTTAAAAGAAATAGGAGATTTAATTATATAATTTTTAATTGCTTCATTTCTTTCTTTTTCATGTAAAATTGTATTAAAACAATTTTTACATTGACAATTAGAATTACAATATTTCATTCTTGTAAAACATTCACAATATCTTTTTAAACAAAAACTATTTTTACAATTACATCCTATTTCATTTTTATTATTATTTAAATTATTATTTTGATTTTCATTTAAATCAATTGACATTTTTTTTTCTATTGTTTCTGTTACATTTGGAAAAAAATTTAATTTTGAATGATTTATATTCATTGTTGATAATGGACTTTTTTTCATTTCTATATCAATGTCATTTATTGTTGAATCTAATATTATTCTCTTTCTTTTTTGGTCTAAAAGAATATTATTATTTTTTTCTATTAAATTATCAAGTTTTTGATTATCTGTATTTGATTCAATCTTTATTTCATTTGTATTTTCTTTCATTGTTTATAAATTTTTTTTATTTGTATTTTTATATTTTTTTAAATTTTTGAAGTTTTAAATTTTGAATTATTTAAAATACTTAATATAATTTCTTTTTTTTATTTATAATTGTTTTTATTTGAAATCCTAAATAAGAAGTTAAATTAAATATAAAAAAAATTAATTTAAAAAAAGTAAAGATGAATAAAAAAATTAATTAAATAAAACTTAAAAAAATGCCATTTGAATCAATGGATGTATTATATTATATTTTTGCAGTGATATCAGTAATGACATTTCTTATTTTCTTGTCAATATATATACTTTATATTTTACTTAATAAAATATTTAAAAAAGAAATTCATTCAGAAACAAATGTAAAAGATTCTGATTCTCGTTCTGCTTGTTCTGAATATTCTAGTAGAAGTGAAGAAAAAAGAGTTTCTATTATTACTAAATGTTTTACTTTAATCAATGAATATATGCCTGAACAAATTTTAGAAACTACAAATAATATTATTGAAAGAATTTATGGTGATAAAAAAAAGAAAAGTAAATTTAAATTTTTAAATAATTTACCTAAAGAAAATAAAATCATAAAAAATAATAAAAATAAAGGAAATGTTCAATTTAAAGAAAATGAAGAATTTATGCTTTTTGATTAATTTATATATTTCTTTTTGATATAATATAGATTTTTAAACTAATATAATAATAGAAAAATTAATTTTATTCTCTTATTTATTTTTTTATATATAATTTTAATGAATTCTTATATTTTCTAATATCTAAAAAATAAAAATATATCAACATCAAAAAAAAGATAATTAATTTTGAAAATTTTAACAATAAATTAATCAAATATTTTTTTTGTCTAATTTTTATTATATAATTATTTAAGGGAAAATTGAACGTTTATTTTTAATTATTTTTATAAATGGGAAGTGGACCAGGTAAAGTTAAGAATCCAGCATCTAATAATTCTGCAAAACCCTATACCCAAAATACAGGAAATACTCAAAAAACTCCAAAAACAGAAAAACCAAAAGAAGTAATTATAGCAGGAGGAGATTCTATAAATCAAAAAGAAAAAAAAGTTGATAGAGCTGTAAAAGAAAATTATATTATATGTACTTTTAAGGATAATAAAAATGATTCAAAAAAAGAAATTAGATTAATTCATGGATATGAAGAAAATATAAAATTCATTGAAGAAAATTGTGAATTTTTAATAGGAAATAATAAAATTGGATTTCAAACTAAATATAAATATGAAGCAAATAAACAATTTGATTTTAAAATTAATTGTAAATCTCCTTTAGAAAATATAAATTATTTATTTACAAATTGTAGAAATCTCATAGAAATTAATTTATCACAATTTAATTCATCAAATGTAACAAAAGCAATTTCAGTATTTTATCAATGTATTTCTTTAAATAAAATAGATTTATCAAATTTTAATTGTAATAAATTAATTGATATGAGTGGAATGTTTGGAAATTGTATTAATTTAAAAGAAATAATTTTACCAAAAAACACTGAAAAAGTAAATAAAATGAGTGGATTATTTTCTAATTGTAATAATTTATCTAATTTAGATTTTTCTAATTTTAAAACAAATAATGTTACTGATATGTCAGATATGTTCTTTCAATGTTCTAAATTAAATGAATTAAATTTAAGTAATTTTAATACTGAAAAAGTCATAAATATGAAAAATATGTTTGTTGATTGTTGTTTATTAACAAAATTAAATTTATCTAATTTTAATACTATAAATGTAAATAATATGAATTCAATGTTTAAAGGATGTTTATCTTTGGAAAATTTAGATTTATCTAGTTTTAAAACTGATAATGTTATTGATATGGGTGAGATGTTTAATGGATGTTCACTTTTAAAAGAATTAAATTTAAATAATTTTAAAACTCCTAAGGTTGAAAAAATGAATTTAATGTTTTATAGATGTGAATTTTTAACTTCTTTAAATATTAATGGTTTTCAAGTTACTAATAAAACAGATTTAACTGATATGTTTAAAGAAATGAATAAAAATTGTATAGTTAATGTCAGCAATAATGAAATTAAAAAATATATTAATTAATTGTTAAATTTATTTATATATAAATTTTTTTTATAAAATAAATAAAATACTATTATTCATTTACAATATAAATGTATTAATTTCATTTTATCAATTTACTTTAAATAAATTTATATTTTTTATTGTAAATTTTTTAAATATTTTTCTTTGAATTTACGAGGAATACGAAATGAAGATAAAATTTTTTTATTAAATTTTTTTTCAAATTCTTTTCCTTTTGGTTTTATATAAAAAATACTATTTGTTGAAGATGTTAGAATATCTTTTTTATCATAATTACTTAAACTTTTAAAAGAAAAAAAATTATTATTATTTTCTATTTTCTTAGATAATTTCTTTTTAAATAAAATTTTAGTTATGTCATCTTTTTCTAATAATTTTTTAAAATATTGAGAACCAAATTCAGGAAGTTTTGTTATATTATTTTTTTTTTCTTCTGATTTATTCTCTTTAAATCTATATAATTTATATAAACTTTTCTTATTAAATAGAGTATTATGTTTTTCAAAAGAATTTTCAGTTAAATTAAAAGAATTTAATTTTTCATTAATTTTAAATTTATTTAAAGTAATTTTTGGAAATATTTTTTTAATTGGAGTATTTCCTTCATTTATTCCTTTAGAACTTTTTCTTTTTGTTATTAAATTATTTGTTCTTATTGTTAAAATTTCATTTTCTGTTTTTATTTTATACTTTCTTTTTTTCAAATCTAAATGTCCAACATAAATTGTTTTTAATTTTTTATTTCTTGTATCATTTATTTCATTATGATTAAAACAATTTTCAATTCGAGATAAATTATTTTTACTTGAATTAAGTTTTACTTGTCTTTCAATGCTATTATTAAAATATCTTTTAATATTATTTAATCTTTCTAACATAAAATTAATTTTTTTATCACACAATAATTTCCAATTTTCTTTTATTTCTTGATATTTATCTAAAATAGACTGAATTACTTTAATATTAATACTAAAATAAACAGTATTATCTGTTTCACATAAAGCATTTAAAAAATAAATATTATCTTTAATTATACAATCATCCATTCCTAAAATTTCTCCATAATTAATTGTTGAAATAATAATATCTTTAGTTTCACTTGAAAAAATATTATTATCATCATTATATAAATTTTTAATTTCAGAAATAATAAAATTAGCTTTAGTTAAAGAAAATTGAGGAAATATTAATTTAAAACTTCCTTTTTGAATAAAATATATTTCTTTCCTTTCTTCATTAACTTTAAATAAATATTCGCCTTTTTTCATTTTTTTTTCAACAAAATAATTCCAAAATAATTTAACAATTTCAGTAATATATAAGTTTTTAAATAAAGGAGTATTAAAAATAAAAGAAATTTTCCCTTTTTTTGATTTTTCTAAAAAAACTTTCATTAAATCTTTAAAAGCATTTGAAGTTAAAGTTCCAAAAACAGAATTTGTTTTAACAAATATAGAAGCAGTTCTTTTATTATTTTCATTAATTAAAGCTGTTTCTCCAAATATACTTCCATGACCTAATTCAACTATATTAATATAACCATAACATTTAATTTGGAATTTTTTAAATAAATAATTTAAATTTTTTTTTTGGGAAGTTAATAAAATTTTTTCCTTTTCTTCATCTTTATTTTCTATTTCTTCATAATTTATTTTTGATAAATATTTATCTATTGAATAATTATTCATTTCATAATTTGAATCTGATATTTCATATTCTTCTTTATCAATTGGAAATATAGATTTATTTGCAGAAATAATTTTATTCATTAAGTAACTTTCATTATTATTATATAATAATTTTAAATGATTTATATATTCTTCTCTATTCATTGTTATTTCAAATTCTTTAGGTATTAATATTATTACTGAACCTGATAAAGTAACATAAAAATTTTTTCCTTTTTCTCCTATTTTCATTAAAAAAGTATTTTCTTGAAATTTTTCTAATTGAAGTTCTCGACTTATTTTCAATAAAATTGCATCAATTGAAATTTGAGATTCATTTGAATTTAAAATATCCATAAATTTCTTTAATTGAGATAAATAAGTTTTTATTATATATAATTCAGGTAATGTTCTCTCTTCTTTTAATAATATATTACTTATTACATTTGTTATTTCATCTTTTTCCATTATTTTATCTATATAATATTTATTGTTAATATTTTTTTTTAATGTTTCATAAAAATTTTGAGTTGATTTTGGTATTTTTATTTTACTTGGAGATAATAATTGATAATGAATGTTATATTTCATTTTGTTGTAAATATTATTAAGAATTATTAATTATTATATTTTTTTTACAAAATTAATTGCTAGGAAAAGTTAATTAATAATTTAAAAAAAAAATAAATGAAATGTTGTACTAAATGTTGTGTTTATGCAAGTTTTATTCTTAATTTTATATGGAATTTTCTTATATTATTCTGTGCATGTATATCAACAAGAAATACTAAAAAATTAAATGATTCTCAAAAATTTCTTTTGAGTCTTTGGATAATAATTTATATAATAAATACTTTATGGCCGTTGGTGAAATTTATATTATTAATAATTAAAAAGCTTGAATATCATTTAACATATAAATTAGATTTAATAGTAATTTTTTCTGGAATGGGAATATATGGAATAAGTATAATATATGATTTGGTATTAATAGGAAAAAAAGAAATTACATTTATAATATATCAACTTTTTTTATGGATAGGAATATTATTATATGTATTATTTGCTTTTATTGCACATTTTAAACTTGATGATGCTTGTCTTTTAATATTACATAATTCTAAAGAAAAACAAATGAACGAAGATGATTTAATTAAAATTAGTAATAATGAAATTTTAAGTTCTTAAAATTTAAAAATAATTATTTATTTTTAAATATAGGATAAATATTTTATTAGTTTTATCAAATAAAAGGATTTTTTAAATATTTTATGTATAGTAAACTTAAATATTAATTATCCTTTTTATATATTTTTATTTCATTTATAATTATTGTTTGTTTTAAAAAAATGAAATCAAATCAAAAAAAAAAAGAAGAATATGAAGCAAAAGAAATAGGTTTATATAATGATTTTTTAATAATCTCATTAAATCCAACAAAAGAAAAAGAAAATCCAAAAGAAAATGAAAATACAATTAAAGAAGAAAAAAATATAACAAATTCTGAAATAATAGATAATGGTTCTGTTGAAACTTTTCTTTCGGATTTTTATCCTAAAATAAAAAGTCAAAAAGAAAGTTTAAAAAAATCACGTTTTTCTGATTTTTTCAAAGAAATAGAAGAAAAAGAAAAAAAAACTAAAAATCCTTTAAGTAATAGTTTAAATATTTCTTTATCAACAGTATTTCAAAATAAACAAAATGACAATATAAAAAATCAAACTTCATTAAGTATTAGTACATTAGATTCATATAAAGTTTCAAATAAATTAATAGACAATAATTCTACTAATTCAATCTCATATTTATTTAATTATTTTAATAAAGATAGTTTTGATGATAATAACAATAAAATAAGTATATCAAATAATAATTCATTAGAAGATAAAAATATAGATGATGAATTATATGAAAAATTAGGTTTAAAAGTTGATATGACAAAAGTATTAAATTTAGAAGATAGAAGAACAACAATAATGATAAAGAATATTCCTAATAAATTTACAAGGGAAATTTTACTTAATATTATAGATCAAAATTTTAGAGGAACATATGATTTATTTATTTTACCAACTGATTCAAATCAATTTAAAAATTTTGGTTATTGTTTTATTAATTTTACTAATAGTTATTATATTCCTTATTTTTATTATATGTTTAATGGGAATAAATGGTCTTTTACTAATTCAAAAAAAATTTGTGAAATTACTTATTCTAAAATTCAAGGAAAAAATAAACTTTTAAATCATTATCCTAGTAAAATTGTTTATGAAAATAAAGAAGTTGATATTGTTAATAATAATAATAATTTACCTACGGAATTTATTATTCCTAATGTTTATAAAGATAATTTTTTATCTTTATTTCCTAATCAAAATATTATTCAATTTCCTTTTTATTTTTTGACTTTGTTACCTGAATAATATTAATTATTTAACTTAAATTTTCTTTCATTTTTTAATTGATTTTTATTTTCAATTCTTTCTTTATTATTATTATTATTAGTTTAATGAAGGAAAAATTTTGTAAATTTTTTAAAGAAAAATATAAATTATTGCTAATTATAGATTGGAGTAATTTGAATAAAAATTTTTTTGTTTTAATTTATTAAGTTAATATATATAAATCTATTATAGGTATAAATTTTTGAATAATAAAAATAAAAAAATGTAAATCTTTTAATAAACAAAAATATATGAAATGAAAATATTATAAAATATATAATTCAATTATTTTTGAGAAGAAGAAATTTTAATATGATTTATATCAATATTATCATTCCCAAGAAATTTTTGAACAAAATATTCAACAATAATAAATAAATAATGTCCTAAAAATCCAGGTGTAAAAACATCAATAAGGAAATGTCCTCTAAAGCAAATCATAAGAAAAGATTCAATGATATATAAAGAGAATCCAATCCAAAAAAAAATATTATTTCCTAATCTTTTAAGTTCTAAAGCAGCAACAATAATTAAAGCTAATTCACAAGCATAAAAAGTTTTATTAGTTTGATTATAATTAATAAAAATAGAAAATAAATGTTTTTCACTCCAAAAATAATCATCAGGTAATTTAATTTCCCAAAATTGTTTTAAAATTTGATAAATAATAATATTTAAAAATATTGTAATTAAAAATCTTAAATTTTTACTATAAAGTGACCAATAAATAAAAGCATATATTAAATAAGAATCGAATAAAACTGAAAAAAAAGATTTTATGAATATTGAAAATTTTGAATGATTTCTTAAAAAATTATTTATTTTTGAAGTGGCATTAAAAGTTAAATCTTCTACACATTCTACGTCATATATTGGAAGAGAAAATCCGGTTGTTGTATTTATTATTAATCCTATTAATCCTATTGTAATTATTATTAATCGTATTTTTCTTTCTAACGTTAATTCCGGAATTCTGATTCCTAAAATAGTTGTATGTCCTTCTTCTTCTTCTGACATATTTTTTTTATTTATTTGATATTTTTTTTTTCCTATTTTATTTTAAAAATAAATTCAATTTTATTTTAATTTTTATTTGAATGTTTTTTTTAATAATTTTTAAAAGGGTATTTATATAATAACTATTATGATTTGATTCAAACATCAAATGAAGAATAAATCTTATTTTATTATTTTATTAAGTATTTATTTTAATTCATGTTTTTATACACTTTTATTTATATATGGTTTGAATCATATAAAAACAAGACTAGATTTGATTGATTAAGATTCGTATAATTAACTGGGTTTTGATTATTTACATTTTTACTTACATTAAAAGGAATTAAATAAGAATAATAAAAAGGATCAAAAAACCCTGAATTATTTAAATTACTTTCATTTACAATAGTATTTACATCTTTATATTTCTTTGATAATTTATCAACTTTTAATTTATGTTTATTTTTAAATAATATTTGTTGTTCAAGTCTTTTTTTTTCTTCTTCTGATATTTCTTTATGTGAATACCTAATTAAATAAATAATCTTCTTTTACTCGCAATTTTTTTTTGTACAATTTTTATATAAATGGTAAAATTTACAAGGAGTATTATTTTTTGAATGACTATATAAACATTTATCACCTTTATTACAATTTCCTTTTTTGAAATATTTGCATAATATTTGTTTTTTTTCTTTATTCTCTTCTTCATTTATTGTTCTTTTTTTATTTAAATAGTTATTTTGAAAAAAATTTGATTCAAAATCACTATTTTTAATCTTGTTAATTTCATCCTATTTAATATTTAATTGTAAATTAATTATTATACAATTGTATTTCGATTTATTTCTACTATTTCTCCTGGTTCTGTTAGACCCGATTGATTCATTAATTAATTGATATTTTTATAATATTTAAATTTATATAGAAATTATTTTATTCCTTTTTTAAATTGTCTATGAAATAGACTTCCTAAAATTATAATTAATAATTATATATGATTTAATAATATTATATATTAATATGGGTGTCCATGTATTATTTTATAATGAAAATATACTTTTGTTTTCTTAAAATAATATTAATTTTTTGATTTTTGAGTCATTTAAGAAATTAAAAATTTCTTTTATTAAAAAATATATTATCTTCATTTTTCTCAATTAATAATCTTTTAATATTCATCATTATATTTTTGTTAAAATTTTGTAAGTTTAATTTAGACATTTAATTTTTATAATAAATGAATACTTTTAATAATTTAATTCCTTCGAAAGAAATAGAATATCAAACTCCAAAATTAAAAGAAGAAGATATTATAATAAATGTGAAAGATGAAAATTTAGAAAATTTAAATATTAATGAAGAGCAAAAGAAAAATATACAATCAGAGACATCAGAAGATTATAAAAGTATTTTAAGTCATAGAACATATCTATCAATGAATTCAAAAAGTGAATACTTTTCAATAAAAGAAAATAAATTAAATGATAAAAAAAAAAAAAAAATAAATGAAGAAAATTCATTGTTCGGAGTTTCAAATGATTATGATGGTTCAAAAGATGAAAGTACTTTCAAAGAACAATATGAAGAAATGAGAAAATGTATTGATAATAAAGATATTACTCTATTTAAAGAAATTAAAGCTGATGTAATTTCAGAACAAATTAATTTAAGAAGAGAAAAACATAATGAAAAATTAAAAAAATTATCTCTTTTAGAAGAAACTTTAAAAAATTCAAGAGGTAATTATGTTATTAAAAATTATGATAATAATAATGATGAATTTATTTTAGCTAATATTGATCCTAATAGAGGTTATGATATTATTAGTTTGAAGGAATTTGAAGAAAATTATCAAAAAAAAACTTTTAAAGATTATGAATATTATATTAAAAAACCTATATAAATTTTTTATCAATTAGGATATTTTATTCTAAGGCAAATTAGTTTTTGGTATTTTTATTTTAGAACAATATATAATTTAGATATATTTTAAGTTATTTTATATTTGTAAATAATTTTAAATATTTATAAATTTTTAAAACATCAAACAATAACTTTTAAAAAAGCATATATTTATAAAAATTAAAGAAAAAGCAATAAAAAAATTATAAAAAAAGTATAGAAATATTCCAATAAAAAACCTTTATAAAATAGCAATCAAAAAAAAAATAAAAATAAAAAATAAAACTTTAATCAGCAGCTTCATCATAAGGAAACCAAGCAATTTCTTTTTTTTCCAAGCTTTCAATAACATAAGAATTAATAGCATTAGTTTCTTGAATATCAACAAACCTTAATCCAAGCATATATTCAACATAAGTCCAAATATTATGAACTTTCTCCATATGCTCATCTAATTTTTCTCCTTTTTTTTCACAAGTTTCCTTATCAATACCACAAATGAAGCAAATTTCTTTCTTATCTCTTTCAATGAATTCTTCCTTACTTCTCAATTCAGAAAAAGCTTCAATAACAATACCATAAAGCATATTCAAGACTAGAATAACTAAACTGATAAAATATCCTTCTTCATAAAAGAATCTGGCAAGGTAATATCCTGGATAATGAGTGAATGATGTTGGTTCCATTCTGTCTGCAATTCCACCGTCGAAACGCATACCATAATCAACATGCGTTGCGAAACAGAAGAGCAAGGTTGCACACTCTGATTCTACTGCTGCTGGTTCCACGAATACTCCTCCTATTATGTCATTGAGGAATCGAAATTGATTTGGATAATGATGAGGCGTTCTTGAAGGAACTTCACGAATGAAATCACGAGAAAATTTAAAAAATGCTATGCAACCAAATATTAAATTTAATATAAACATTAAAGACAATATTGATACAATTTGATTTATTTTTAATTTAAAGGATAATACTAAATTTCTTAATGTTTGACTTAAATTTACAACTCCGTATATTTGACATATGTAAAAAAAATAATTTTCTGTTAAAAAGCCTGCTAAACTAAATCCCATGTTCCATATAAATCCAAATAATTTTCCTTTTCCCAATAATACTATATAAGTTGCATATAATTTTTCCCATATTGATAAATCAATTTCTTCTTCTTCTTCACCTTCGTTATCTTCTTCATCCATATCATTTTTTTTCTTTTTTAATATTCTCTGCATTTCTGCTAAATAATAAACCCCGAATTTTGTATATAACCATAATATTGTTGCAAGGAAATTAAATATTAAATTGATTAAACCTAATATTTTAATACCAACATCGACTTTAGGATCTCCATATAATCTTTTTCCTTCTCCTTTAATACATCTTAATAAAATAATATTAATAATAACAGTGATTAAGAAACCACAAACTTCAATTCGATAGAAATTTAAATCATTAATAAATCTAATTATAGAAGAATCTTTACCTTGACTTTTTTTATAAGTAACCTCTTCAATGAAAAATTCACAATTTTCCATTAAAGAAACTAACTTAATATATCTATCACTTCTTCCAACATTTTCAACAAAATCTTCTTTTGTATTTTTAGATAATAAAGGAGCCATTGGATTTAAAGTAAAAATAACTCTAACTGGTTTATCATTACCTTGTTTACTAACAAAAACCATTCTTGTTATACTTTCAAAGAATGCAACACATAAATAATTATCAAAGAATTTTGGATCTATTATTCCTGATGAAGGTTCCATTGTTTTATTTGAAGAATTATATTGTTTTACTATCTTTGATTCTGGAAATAATGACATTTTTAAATAAAATTCACATACTGCTGGATTTTTAAATGCATCTTCTGTTCCAAAAAATTTAAAAAATTGATACATTCTATTTGCTAAAGAAAAACGAATGTCTTGATCTAAATCAACATCATCGAAATATAATTTTGTAAAGTAATTTTTCATTTCTGGAGAAAATTTATATATTTTCTTTAAATTATTTATTATATATGAACCATTGTTTTTATCATTATTTTTATCGTTATTATTATTATTATTATTAGAATTAAAATTTTTTTTTGATTCATCTTCTTCTTCATCATTTTTTTTTATCATAGAATCATATAATTGACTCATAATAGAAACTATATTTTCTAAAATAGAAATAGGTAAAATAACAGAAGAAATTTCAACTAATCCAATTGCAGGAGTAGAACTTTCTTCAATAAAAGCCATTAAAAAATCCATCATATCTTTTCTACATTGATAAGATAATTCATCTTCATTTTCTTCTAACATTAATCTATGAATATCTAATAAGAAAGTTCCAAATAAATGTCTTCCTTGATTATCTTTTTGAAAAACAGTTTGTAAATTTTCTGGTCTTGTTCCTTGAATAGTTTCGATTAAAAATTCTAAAATAACAAAATATAAATCATAATAATAATCATCTAATTCTTTTGAAGATTTAGGATCAATCCATTCAGATAATAAAATAATTTTACCTAATATACTTAACATATATTCAAATACACTTGCTTTATTTTTTTGAATTTCTTTTAAATTTTCTTCACTTCTTGTTACTTCATGTAAATTAATACACTCTGAATCTGGATTTGGTTTTCTATTCTTAATATTATCTTCTTCTTCTTCATCGTAATTTTCATCTTCTCTATCATCACCAATAAAATCTAATAATTTAGTATAATCTTCTTTATTATTTTCTTCCATAAAAACAATAATTTCTTCTTCTAAATTCATATCATATTGTTTTGGATTATAATGAAGAACAATACCATCTTCTTCTTCTTTAATGAAAAAAATTCTTTGGAAATCTTGATTATGTTCTTCACAGAAATATTTTAATATTTTAACAATCATTAAAGTAAGAAAATAATCATGTCTAACCATAATAACACTTGGATTTAAGCTTTTAATAAATATACTCATAATATGAATAGTGAAATTTTGCATGAAATAATCAAAATTTAATAATTTTTTTTTTTTTTCTAATAATTCTAAACAAGCTTTTTGAGTCATACTTGTATCATATTGTAAAAGACGAAAAAGAGACCACATACAACAATCTCTATATGAAGCTTCATATTGAAAGTTACTCATTAGGAATAATATATTTTTAATTAATAAGAAACGATAATTACAATTATAGTATATGTTATCTTCTGATAATACTTTGAAAAATGTACTTTTTTCTACTTTTGTTTTATCATTAAAATATTTTATCACTACATCAAATACATTTTCTTGAAATTGAGACTCCATTAAATTCATTGATGATAAATATTCTTTTTTCTTTTCTATTTCTTCTTCTTCGAATATTTCACTTTTTTTCTCAAAGAAATCTTTCATTCCTTTATTTAATTTTTGTTCTACTATAAAATTCTGACAATGAGAATGTAATAAATTATTCATATCTGAAAAATTATATACTTCATAACTTCTAGAAAAAGTTTTAAAATAATCTTCTTGAACTCTTTTCATTTCTTCTTCGGAATAAGTAAAACTAATTAAATGTTTATGTTTTTTTCCCCAAGAAGCTAATTTATTTTTAAAAGGATTTTTAAAAGTTTTTCTATCAGAAGTATCAATAAACATTTCTTGATGTTCCATAATATATTTTTTCAAACATAGAAAATAATGCATAAGCAAATAAAACAATAAATAATTAGCTCCAGACCAATTGAAAACATAACTAGATAATTTATTCATAAAGACTAAAATACATTTAATTAAACCATATTCAATGAAATATCTAGTTTTTTCTAAATTATTATGTTGTGCTCTACTTTCAATAATACCTCTGAAATTTCTTAATTCAAATATTAATATTCTTGCTTCTTCAGGAACTTCAATTGTTTTAGGGTTATTTCCACTTACCATTAAATTTTCAAAGAATCTTAAATATTTTTGATTTTCTATATTTCCTTCTACTTTTGCTACTTGAGGATCTATGATTAATAATGATGTATAATAATTTATATTTCTTTCTAATATTATTGTATCTAAATATACTATTCTATAAAATATTAATAATTCTGTTCTTATTGATATATCTAATGTAAAATTCTTTTTTAATATTTTTAATATTTCTCTTTTAGTTAATATATCTTCTATAAATCTTCTCTCTTCTAATACTGCGTTTCCTTCAAACAATTTGTTTAAAACTCTTAATGTTTTTTTTAATGTTTTATAATTTCGAATTTTGTCTTTTCCATTTAATAATGTTTTTAAATCTATATTTGCTTCTGTTAATTTACTATAAAAGAATATCATTAATTTCCTCATTTTTCTAACTGTATTTTGTTCTTCTATGAAATTTATTTTTACTATAATTTGCATTATTTTTAAAATTTTATCAATTAAGCATATTGAATTACTTGATTTTACAATTGAAACTTTTAATAAATGAATTAATTGAGAATCAACTTGAATTTCAGCTGAATATAAATATATTGTTTTTAAACAATGTTCTACTAAATCAAGCATATTAAATAATTGTTCTCCATTTAAAAACTCAATATTACTTAAAAAATCAGATGTTAAAAACATAAAACAATTATCTAAATTATTATTAATATAAAAGTAACTTAATTTTAATATTTTATGGAAAATTTCATCATCCATAAAAAAAAGATTTTTTGAATTATTTGAAACACTAAATGAATGAAAAATATTAATTGATTTAAAAATAGATTGTAAAACATAAGTTTTATTAATTAATATTTTTAATTTATCTTCTTCATTTAATTCAACATTAGTTTTATATCTAATTGGTTTTTCTCTTTCAATATAAAATTTATAAACTTCTTCATCATAATTTATTTTTTTTGTATTATTATAAGTACTTTTAATTTTACTTCTGTTTTCAATTAAACTTTTTCCTTCATCTACAGAAGGAATAACAATATTATCTTTTTTTTCTTCATTAATATTTAAACTTTTTAAAACCTGAGTTAAAATCTCATTAATTTGATTAATAATTTCATCAGAATTTTTTTTAAAATTAGTATGATGCTTAAAATAATTAGATTCTAATTGTTCAAAATATTCAGTTAACTTTTTTACTAATTCAATTTCATTTAAAGTCATTTTTCCAGAATCATAATAATAAAAAGCATATTCTTCATATTTATTAGTTAATCTATATACTCCAGTCATATAACTTTCAGGAAATCCAACTACTAATTTTATTATTGAATAAGAACACTTTACAATATTTCTTAAACATCTTTTCATATTACTTCCTTCAAAAGCTACTTTAATAACATCTTCTTTTTCTAAAACTGTTTTTACTTTTGAAATATTTCTTTTTTTTCTTTGAGGAGAATCTGAATCTTTTGATTCATCCACTTCTTTTAAATCTTCAAAATCAAAATCAGGAATAAATTCTTGTATTAAAGTTAAACAATTTATTACATTTTTCATTAGTAATTTACATATTTCTGTTTTCATATGAAAAAAATTTACATTTTTTAAATTTCTTTCTTGTTTTAAATAAGATGCTAAAACTTGATCATTATAATAATATGCTAAATATAATATACATTTCATCATTGGAGATAATACTTTAAATTTCAAATTTTGTTGTTCTATATTTTTTCTATCATCTTTTACACATGAACCAAAAGAAAATAAGATTTTATTATTGACTGAACAAAATTTATTTACTTGTTCATAATTAAATAAAGAATATTTTGCATATATTTCACATATTTTATATAATTTACTATAAATGAAATATATTTGACCTTGTTTTTCATTTGTTTTTGCTATTTTAAGTAAACATTGAATTACATTATCTAAAATATTTTCTTCAGAACTTAAATATTGTTCATTTATTTCATCAGATTTTTTAATATTTGAAACTAAAGTTAATCTTTGAATTGGATTTAATAACATAATATCTCTATATTTTATATTTGGAAATTTGACAAAATCTTTTGCAACTCTAAAAGAATAAAATATATTTGTTAAAAATTGTTTTAATTGCCATATATAATTTGATTTATAATCAAATTTCTTCATCATAATTAAAAAATATTTACTAGGAGTTAAAATATTTTTAATTTCATCTCTAAAATAAACTAAATTTTTTCCATAAATATAATAAGTATTAGAAATATTACGTTCATCTTTTGATTTTTCAGTAATACTTAATAAATCAACTTTATCATTATTTTTTCCATCTTTTTCTTTTTTAATTAAAATAAAAACATTTTTAGTTTTAATAGCATAATTAGATAAAATATTACTTGTAAAATGTAAATCATTTAAAAAAGAATGTTCTTCCAAAGCATAAGTAGGATTAGTTTTTATTTTACCTATAGTTTCATTTATTTTATCATCAAAAGAATGAAAAATATTATCAAAAGATTGTTTTCCCTTTAAAATAATATTAACTAATTGAGTAAAAGTAAATCCTTCAAAATCATATTTTTTATTAAAATTATTTTTTTTCGAAATACTTTTAAATTTTCTAAACAAAACTCTAATATTAGCATGATTTTGATTATTGCATTGACATATGAAATTTTTACTTGAAATTCCTTCAGAATCAGTACTAGTTTTAATTAAATTTCTAGCATTTTTATAACATAAATTTTTACAAAGAAGACAAACATAAAAAGAATTTTCATTAGGATCTTTAAAAAAAATATTATATTTACATTCAGAAGCCCATTCACCAAATAAGCATTTTTTAGAATATTTTTCATCTGATTTTTTCCCTTGTTCTTTATCCATTGGTTGATGAGCGTTAAATCCACATACACAAACACATTCTTGGTGAAAATGCTTTATTTCCATATGACCAGGACCTTTATGACATGTTTTAAAACATTTTTTACATATTGGGTTACGACGCTCTGGATCACATTCACATAAGTAAAAATCTTCCATTACTGCATTCAATCCTCCTTCTAATATTGTACAATCTATTCTTCTGTAATTTAATGATGTTGTACTACTTAATATTTTACGCTTTGAGGATGGATTATCTTTTTGAGGAGGGGATAACATTTTTTTTTGAGCTTTATTTTTTTTTTTTTTATTTTTTTTTTAAAGGTTTTTTTAAATTTTTGTTTCTTAAGATTTTTTAAATTTTATTTTTTTAAAGGTTTTTAAATTAAATAATAAGCATAAAAACCATTACTTATTTTTATTTTTTAAAAGTTAATTTTTATATTTTTTAACTCTAAAAATACCACAATTAAATTAATGAAAATCAAAAGATTCATCAAAATTCAATTGACTTGTATTATGTGGGCTTTTATTAATATAATCTAAACTTATATTTTGATTAGAAATATTTCGATCGGAAATATTTAAAGGATTAAATAAAGTAGTATTGTCAATTTTAGATTGATCTAAAGGTTGATTTAAAAAGGAATTTTCAGTAAATAAAAGATTATTAAAATTACTATTATCAAGATTATTCTCATAATTATTTTCATTATAATTTTTAATAGTCTCAATATTATCAAAATTTAACTGACTATAATTTAAATTATTTTTGACAATATTATTAGTATTATCATCATAAATATTATTAAAATTTTTATTTTTATTTGAACCACTGGAACTTATAGTTTCCAATACAAGTTTTTTTCTTTTTTTTCCATCTTCTTCAATTTTAAAAACATTATCATTATATTGGCTTTTATTGTTTGAATTTTTATTAGATTCAATACATTTATTAACATACATTTCGACTTTTTGAGTTTGTTCTTTATTTAATAATTCAATATCAAATTCAACATATTGATCATTAACATTATCAATTTTATTAAAAAAATCAGATAATAAAGGAATAATTCCTTGTAATTGAGAAGGAGTTAAAAATTTAATTTTTTCACATAAAATATTTTTTTCTTCATTTAACATAGATTCATTAGTTGTATTACTATGATTTTCTTTATTATTATTTTTAGGTGAAATTGAATTTTTTCCTTCACTAATAATATTTATTCCTGGATTTGATTCAACTGTTAAATTTGATGATAATGTTTTAACTTGAAACAAAGAACTATTTTCATCTATTGATAATAATTTATATTTTTGAAGTAAAGAATCTTCTTTTAAATTTTCAATGTTTTCAAAAGTTTTTTCTGAAAAAGAACATAATTTCTTTATTTGAGGAATTAATTTTTTACTTCCTTCATTTTTATAATGATATAACCAAAAATTCCTTATTGATAATTTAAATTTATAAAATGAATCATATTTACATTTTATAACATCTCTTTCAATATCTCTTATTGAAGGTTTATTATATATTAATAAAGGTTCTAATTCAAATGCAGATGAAATTTCAAACAAAAACATTAAACATTTACATTTATTCATAAAAATTGGATTTTCATGCGATTTACCTTTATATATTAATTTTAAATGAATTTTTTTTATTTTTGAATTTCTAGAGTACGACATATTTTTTGAGTCTTTGCGTTTTTTTTCTTTTGATATATTACTTCCTTTTTTTTTATTTGGTGATTTTCTCTTTTTTGATATAAATTTTCTTTTTAATTCATTTTCTAAAACTAATTTAGTTCCAAAAGGAAGGTTTTTATTTATAAGAAATGCTTCAACTGGAGTTAAATTATATACTCCTATTTGATTTGTCTTTTTATCCATTTGTAAAATATCATTTAAATTTGCCATAAAAAATTAATATTATTTTTTAATTATCAATACTTATTTTTATATATTTAAAAACAAAGAAAAATCATTTTTTTCTAATTTATTTAACTTCCAAATCATTTAAAAATGATATTTTTTAATATGAAGTTAAATATAATTTAATTGATATATTAATTTGAAAAAAAAATATTTTTATGTGTTTTTTAATTTTCAAATTGTTTAATTATGGATGAAAAAAATAAAGATATTTTTTTAACTTTAACTTCAAGTAATTCAATAATATATAATGAAAATTGTATTCCTGATGAAAATGAAATTAAAAGACAATTATCTTTATATAATAATGAATTATTAAATAATAGTGAAATAAATTTTGATGAAATAATGAAAAAGAATGCGGCAATTTCAACTTTAATTTTATGTAAAAAAGATAATCCAAATTTAAATGTATTAAATGATATTGTTACTTTAATAAAATCAATAGATAAATATAAGAATTTTCCAAATAAAAAAATATTTAATGACTTAAAAAATTATATTGAAGATTTAAGATTTATAGATATTAAAAAAGAAAAAAAATTAATTTTTGAAAATAAAACATTTTTAACTTCATCTACAGATTTAAAGAAAGAAAAAGAAGAAGATGTCTTTAATAGATTATATAATAAAAGAAAAAAATTTAACATTGAAATAAAATCAGTAAGAAATAATAGAAGTTATTCAAATAATGATAGAAGTGATTTTTTTAATAGATTATATTTAAATGAATCTGGTTGTAAAAATAAAATTCCTCAAAATGATTGTTCTAAAAATTTTAAAATTAAATCAAGTATAAAATCAAAAATGATTTTATATAATAAATATAAAAAACAATTTGAAAATATTTTAGATATTTTATATAAAGAAGGTAAAATTAATTATTATGATAAATTAAATTATAATGAATATATTTTATTTATGAAAAAAATAGGATATTTAAATTTTGAAAATAATGAAATAGAAATTAATATGGCGAAAAAAATATTTGAATTTCTTCAATTAAAGGATAGTTTTATTCCAGTTAAAAATTTATTTATATTTACTTTATCAATATTAAATTTACATTATTTTAATAGTGATGAAAATTATAGAGTAAGTAATAAAACATATAAAAGTAAAAGTGTATCAAGTACTTCTTCATCTTCTACTATTTCAATAAATAAATTGTCAAATCATTTTAAGTTTAATATTCTTACTATTAATTCAATTCAATCTAAAAGAATTTTCACTGATTATATTATTTTATATTATAATTGGAAAAAAAATAATCAAAATATATATAATAATAATAATAAAGAATTATTTTTTAATCATAATTTTACTTTTAAACCTGTTCTTAATAATGAATATAATCAAAGAATAAAAGGAAATTTATTTTCTCATATTTCAAAATTTCAAAATTTAAAACAAATAAATTATGATAATTTAAGAAAAGAAAAAATAAAAATTGAAACAAAAGAATGTACTTTTAAACCTCAAATAACGAATTATTCTTTTAATTTTCAAAGAAAACCTCTTTTTAATAATTTTTCAAGTAAAAATAAAATACAATTAAAGAAAAATAATTCTAATATTTCTCTAATTAAAAATTTAAAAGAATATTCTTTTAAACCTGATTTAAGTTTAAAGAATAATGAAAATCAATTAAAAACAAAAGAAATATCAAAAAACAATTCTTTTAAAACAATTTATGATTCAAAAATATTTAATTTGAAAAATTCACATAATTCAAGAAATTATAGTTCTTTAAAAGACTTTCAAAATTATTCTTTTCAAAAAACTGAGAAAAATAATACTCTTCAAATAAGAAATAATACAATTCAGAGATTAAGAAAAATAAGAAATAATTCTTTAAATTCAATCAATAATTCTTTTAAAGATTTATTACAAAATTCAAAGTATTCTTCTTCAAAAGACTTTCAAAATTCAAAAAATATTTCTTTTAATGAAAATGAAGAATTAGTTTATAAAAATAAAATTTATTTTAAAACTTGTAATTTTAATAAAAAAATAAGAGAAAAAAGTCCCAAAAAAGATAATTTATATTATAAGAAAAATGTTTCTTCCCCTATTTTTAAAAAAAATAATAAAATTAATTATTATCCTATTAAACAAGAAAAAAAATTGTTTTCTAATAAACCTTTATTTATGCTTGATATTAATTTAACAAATAAAAACCAAAAAATTTATATTTATAAAGGAATTGATGTTGATAAAATTATTTATGATTTTGTTCAACAAAATAATATTGATGATCCTAAAAAAGTTGATTTTATTAAAGATTTAATTAAAAATGAATTAAAAAAATTCAATTAAATATTATCATTATATATATCAATTGATTAATTCTGTATGTATGTAGTTTATTTTTTTTTGAAATAATTTTTCAAAATAATAAAATTTTTTGATAAGAATTATATAGAAAATATATTTTTTTTATTAGCTAATTTAAATAAATTAATTTTAAATTAAATCTTTTTAAATGCCTAATTTAAAAAACAAAAATCTTATAAATAAACTACAAAAGATAATAGATATATTATTTATAAAAAATGTTCTATCTTATTTATATATAATATTCAATTGAATATTTATAAATTACTATAAACTAAATAAATATCAGTAAACAAATAATATTATTTTATAGATGTAAAGAAGATAGTAAAGAAAAAAGTCAAAGAGGAAATATAAGAATTGAAACAATAAGAAGAAGTGTATACACAAAAATAAGAAAATAATAATATAAAGGAAGATGTGTTACAAATACAAATTCAAAAAATCATTCATTGACTTCAATAAAATTAATAAATCTAAATTATCTAATTACAAGAGTAAGAATAATAATAAATATAGCAATTATTATAGTTATATATCAATTAGATACAAAAATACATTGAGAAGAAACAGGTATAATAGAAAACATAGAAATTATAACAATTATAATTATAAAAATAAAAGGTATTATAATAATAGATATAGTAATAAAAGATACAATAGATATTACTATAAAATATTCATTATAAAAATACATACTTCTATTATAGGAATTATAAAAATAACTACAGAAACTATGTTTCATACTGGTAATAAAACAAGAATTAAAATTTTTAAATAACCCTCTTCCATATATGTATAAAGAGAAGGATCAATACTAACATTCAAAAATGGATCTATATATTTTTATCCAAATGATATTAATAAGACTTCATAATATAAAAA
>JAEEGK010004090.1_pt1 | contig 35973 bp, 33 predicted proteins | sample 8958771 | NCBI WGS metagenome assembly JAEEGK01 (sample SAMN16246547, study PRJNA631951) | gut metagenome | biome: gut microbiome; feature: rumen; material: SC-attached | host: Bos | place: Iran: Karaj | collected 2018-10 | reverse complement strand
TCGGCATCCTCTATCTCGACTACTATCCGCGTGAATCGAAGAGTGGCGGCGCATGGTGCACCAGTTTCCGCGAGAGCGGCCACGACATCAACGGCAAGAAAATTTATCCCGTTGTTTCTCTCGTGATGAACTTCACTCCCGCTTCGGGCGACACCCCTGCCCTGCTCACTTGGGACGAAACTGAGACCATGTGGCACGAGTTTGGCCATTCGCTGCATGCCTTCTTCTCCGATGGTCTCTACAGCCGCACCTGTGGCAATGTGCCCCACGACTATGTGGAAATGCCTTCGCAAATCATGGAAAATTGGGTGGCCGAGCCAGAGGTCATCCGCATGTATGCCAAGCATTACAAAACCGGCGAGCCAATGCCCGACAGTCTCATCACCAAGATTGAGAACAGTGCCCTGTTCAACCAAGGCTTCATGACCACCGAACTCATTGCCGCCTCCATCCTCGACATGAAGTTCCACGAAATCACCTCCATCGACGAAATCAAAAACCTTGATGTGGATGCCTTCGAAAAGCAACAAATGGATGCCATTGGCCTGATGCCGGAGATTCTGCCACGCTACCGCAGCACGAATTTCGCCCACATCTTCAACGGTGGCTACAGTGCAGGCTATTACGCTTACACATGGGCCGAGGTACTCGACAAGGATGCCTTCAATTACTTCAAGTCATCGGGCGACCTGTTCAATCCGGAGTTGGCTGCCTCGTTCCGAAAGAACTGCCTGCAAGAGTGCGGCAACGATGAAGGCATGGTGCAGTACCGCAAGTTCCGTGGCCAAGACCCCGACTATGAGCCTTATCTGAAGGCACGTGGGCTGAAATAATGTTGTAAGGCTGTCATAAGCACGGCGCAGCCGCATGCGAAATCCGCACAGCGGTTGCCACAATGTGACGGCCCTACAAACAAAAAAAATCCCGATGAACGATTGTCCATCGGGATTTTCTATTTCCGCATCAGTTTACATTCAGCCGACCAACTTCTTATTGTTTTCAATCAGCTGCTCAAGCCGCTCGATGTTTTTGTTGCTTAAACGGATTTCAGGGAGAAAGCGCTCATAATTGCTGAGTCCATGCATGTCGGAACCCACATAATCATACAAGCCTTCTTTCAGCAAATACTGTGACTTGGCTACCGCATTACTTCCATAAGCACCCGCAAGCGACAATATATTCAATTGGAACTTGAATCTTTTATCTACCCATTTGAAATAATCATCCTTATTGGCATATTCGTATCGCTCTGGATGTGCGATAACCGGTTGATAGTCAGAACACATGATTTCATAAAGCATTTCGGAAACGCCTTGTTCGCACATCAAATAGGATGTTTCGCACAAGACGTGGGTGCCCTGCTTGTCCAACGTTAGGAAGCCTTGTTTGAAATGCTCCAAAAATCGGGCATCCATCATATACTCTCCAGCAATATGCAACTCAATGCCACACACCCTAGCTGCTTCTTCCTTGTAAGCTTCAAACTTGGCAGTAATCGTGGTGCGGTTGTTGTCGGGATAGTCTTTCATAAAATGGGGCGTCAGCACCATCTTCTTTATGCCATGCTCCTCAAGTTTCTTCAAAGCATGCAAGGATTTCTCCACTGTGGAAAAGCCATCATCGACACCAGGAAGAAGGTGACAATGCACGTCTGTTGCACCTTTGAAAATGTCTTGGGGGAGTTTGTTACGGAAGCCAAACATAGACTATCTATTATTCCTTACCGTCATCATGCATCTTGCTCACATGCTTGCTAGAGTGATGATGGTGATGGTGTTTCTTCTTGAAGATACGTTGATACCACTTCTTCTTCTTATGTTCTTCTTCATCACCATAGCCGTAGCCATATTCGCTACCGTAACCGTAGCCGTAACCGTAGCCGTAACCGTAGCCGTAACCATAGCCATAATAGCCATAGCCACGTCTCTTCTTATTTACGCCATTCAGAATTACGCAAATATTAGGATAAGTCTTGTCTTTATAGAATTTATCCACATCGAAGAGCAATCGCTTATCCGCCTTACCTGCCCTCAGCACCATGATTGTAGTATCTGCCACGCGCTTCACAATGTCAGAGTCGGCTACCATACCCACAGGAACGTTATCCAAGAAGATATACTCATAACGTTTGCGTAGTTCAGCCATCATATCCTCCAAACGCGTGCTCATCAGCAACTCAGCAGGATTGGGTGGCACCGGGCCCGAGAAGATGATGTCGAGACCTGGAGTATTGACATCGGAATGAATAATGTCGTCAATCGAATCGGTTTTACCAGAAAGATAGTTGGAGACACCTGCTTTGGTAGAAACATCGAACACTTTGAACAAGGTACCCTTACGGATATCCAAGTCAACCAGCACAGTCTTTCTCTTTGCCAAAGCGAAACTGGTGGCCAAATTTGTGGAGATAAATGTCTTTCCTGAAGAAACCATGAACGAGGTGAACATGATAGCATGGGCTCCTTCTTTCCTGTCTTTCATATACTCCAAACTAGATCGGATAAGTCGGAACGACTCGGAAAGTGAATCTCGGCCATTCTCACGCACCCTGATGGCATATCCTTGCATATCCTTCTCAAACGGCACATCTCCAAGGAAGGGAACATTGGAAGCCTTTTGCACGTCCACTCTGTCATGAATTGTCGTATCAAGTAAATTCTTAAGTATCAAAATGACAATCGGAACAGCCAGACCAATAAGAATACCAATTATTGTCGATCTTCGTTCATCTGGTGCAACTGGCGTGTAATAAGGATGTGCATAGTCAATCACTTTACCTGTAGCTTCCAGTTGGGGACTTGTCATCAGCAGCTCTTCACGCTTGGTTAGCAGCTGCAAATAAAGGCTTTCCTTGATGCCTTGCATACGCTCGACCGAGCCCAATTCCAACTGGGCAACAGGAACACTTTGGATTTGGGAATTGGCAATGTTCCGATCCCGATTTGCAGCATCGATACGATCTTCCAAACCTTGCAGATTGATCTCGAGAACTGCGACAATGCTGGCATGGAGATTCACCTGTTCTTCCATTAAATTCTGGGCCACCGGGTTATTGATCGTACCATCAGCCTTATATTTCTCAATTTTGACCAGGTTGTCATTGTATGTGTTGATAAGTGTAGAAGCCTCGGAAGATACAGTGACCGCACCAATAGGAATCATCTGGTCTGTATTGTTCTTGGTAAAATTGAGCAGATATCGCACCATATCAGCTTGGGCATCCAACTTTTTCGCTTCTTCCGTCAATGCCGTACTGGCTGCCATATAGGCCTGACCATAGCTCTTCGTATCAATGATATTATGACTACGCTTGAAATCGACAAACACTTTTTCGTTTTCATTGATGTCATTCATCAAATACTCGATACGTTCATTGATAAAATTCTCTGTATAGTCAAGCACACGTTGCTGGTCATCAATGGACTCTTGGTTATACACCTCCATCAAAGTGTTGAGCACATCAGCAGCGCGTAAAGGTGAGGTGTCGCTAACTGAAAGTCTCAGGACTGCATTACCTGCATTTTCCCTTCTCACAGAGATGCGTCCACGATAGATTGATGCCACCGTCGAAACTGGACGATGGTTGACCGTAATGGCTACATCATAAAAGTCACCATATCGCCATGTAGGCTTCACAACAACCTTGCCAACTGGAGATATTACGGTATCATTCAGGCGCACCGTCATTGCAGGAATATCACCCCCAAAATCATCAAGGACAACATGTTCCTTATCGACCGGCCTCACACTGAAAGAGGCTTTGGCCTGTTCATCCATCTCAGGAAATCTGACTTCAATCGGCGATTCCTTATAGAGGTCCTTGTTGCGCTTTGAGACTTTTGTCTTATAGGAATATGAAACATTCAGGTTCAATTCGCGCACCATACTTTCCATAATCGACTGAGAGGTCAAAACCATCATCTCATTGTTGATGGTGCTAACAACAGGGCCACCTCCAAGGCTACCCAGCGCTGTAGAAGCACGAAGCGATTCCGAACCGCTGCTTGTCAACGAACTCTTAATCAGAATGGTCGCACTACTTGCATATATCCGTTCTTGCTTGCTGACGATGTAGTAAGCAACAACACCACCAATCAAAGCGCAAATGACAAACCAATGCAGGTTGCGCAATACCAGAAAGACCAAATCCTTGAACTTAAAGCCGCTATTGGCGCTTTCATCAAAAAAAGTATTAATGTCTTCTGGCCTCTTGTTCGCGTTGTTGATATCGTTGGGATTGTTGTTAGTTGCCATAATGATATGTTGTTTAGATATATGGAGAGAATCCTATTATTTAATGAAAAAACATTGCGTTAAATCACCAAGTCCAATTTTCGAACAGTTTATAAAGTGTAACAACAGATACTGCCGAGGTAACCAAGCCTGTGATTGATGAAATGAAACCAAGAACCGTATTCAAATTGGCATTGAAGAACTTGTACGGGCGTTCCTCGGTGAAAATGATGTCATTCTGTTGAAGCACAAAAAACTCATCATTGAAAATATCTGTGGAACGAGGATCAAGATAATGTATCACACGTCTGCCGTCCACTTCTCGCATTACCCCAATACGGTCACGTCGGGTATACCAGTCCAAACCACCAGCCAAAGCCAAGGCTTCAAGGAAGGTGCAACGCTCATTGGGAACATTGATCACCTTGCCGCCTGAACTGGATAACAAAAATATTTTAAAATTCAAGAAACGAGCTATCACAAAGGGGTCTTTAAGCTGTCCATTACGTATGAGCTGCGCAGCAATGGTATCTTGCAGCTGCAAGCGCGTTAAGCCTTCAACATGGAGCTCACCCAACACAGGGAACCGAATATTACCATCAGAATCAACAAGATAACCCGACATGGAAGAACCGCCAAGGCCACTATTGCTTTGTCCCATAGATTGAACGGCATTAAAAGGCTTGAGCAATTCATCATCCTTTCCTGTATTACTCAAAACCATAATTCTCAACTCATCGAAAGGAGCCACTGTGGCTTCTAACGACTTATTGAGGGGCAAACCGTCCTTGGGCATATCCTGCAGGTAACGGACACTCTTCGGCGTGACACATGATGATGCCGAAACAGCCAGTATTACTAAGAGAAAATAAAAGATAATTCTATTTGTTTTCATCACTATAAGTATTTCTATCTCTTTGGGGTGCAAAATTACAAATATTTTTCGGATAAAAAGGCATAAATATCACGGAAAAACGACAAAAAATCAATTGAGCCACACCATCAATCCTTTCACCATATTTTTGGTTGATTGCGTGGCCTTTTCTTTGAGCCATTCGTCACGTCGGTCCGTCCAACGTTGGGGATGGGTTGTCATCATCAGCTGCTTAGGCAGTTTCTCCTTTTTGATGGCATCAATAACGTCGTCAGTACCATGGAAAACCAACCCTTGCCGAATCCATTCATCCTGATAGATGGGCACTTTGTCACGCAAGCTCACATTGAAGCCATCCCATCGGCGGCCCGTATCGGTTAGATAGAAGACCGTTGAGAAATCGACATCAAAATATGGTTCACCAATAATGCCAAAATCATGATAATCATATCGTTTCCACAGGTCGCGTCCGTCAAATTTGCTCCGCGGCGCACCATGCATACAGATGGTCTTCACAGGATAGAACTGTCGAAAATAGGCCAATTGCTTTTCGAAATGTTCGACAGATTTTTCCGCATTACCCCCACAAATGGCCATATCCTCGTAATGATAACCGATTTCGTGACCCATTTCAGCAATGGCTTTTATGATTTCAGGCTTGTTGCTTTGCTCAACCACACGGAAATAGTATGACGCGACCAACCCTAACGAATGCTCGATTTTAGCAGTAGCAAGAGAGTTCTCGGCTTTCAAGTCCACATCGTGGCGAAGGATGACAAACCTAACACCATTTAAAGACTCTTTTCCCAAACAGTATTGCTCAAATGTCAAAAAACGATAGCCTCCCTCTTTCAGGCCTTCAAGCAGCTCGGCATATTTCTTCAACGTGAAATCTCTGCTCATCTGAATTGGGATTGAAATTCAGGTTGATCTATAATGGTTTGCCTGCTTTGGGGATAGTTCTCGACAAACCAAACCAAAAATCGGGTATAGTCGATTTTGTCGGCCAGCATACGTTGGCGGCGCAACTGCCACTCCCCTTTCAGGTCGGGCATGGCCAACAACTCTTCAATTTTGGCGAAGAAAGCCTCATGTTGCTCAGGCAGAAATGAATAGCACAAACCGTATTGCCGCTCCAATTCATTGGGCACCGACAATCGGCCTGCAAAACTATTGCATTTGACTGCAGGAGTACCTAGCACTGCAGCCTCGGAAGTCATCGTCTGACTATCGCCCACAAACATCGTGGCATAATACATCAACGAATGCGCCTTGTCGGGCGATACCATCAACTGATAGGGCTTGAATTCATCATCTATGTTCCGCTCGGTAGTGATGAAGACCTTTCCAAGGGCTTGCAAGCGTTCCACCAACCGACGTTTGTTTTCGATGGACAAGCCCTCTGCACCAATGTCATGATGCGCCTTGAAGGCATTGAACCTCAAGATGAAATAGGGCTCTCCTCCCTCAACGCCTGCATCACGCAACACAGTCGGGTCGGGAGCAAACCAGTTCGGATGTAGATAAGCCATCTCATGATAAGTACCTACATAGACAGCTTTGGAGGATTTTCGTTTGATGGCAGAAGGTGTCAGTATTGTGTCAGCAAAAGGATGCCCAAACTTGACAAACAAAGGCTCCGCTTCATCGTCATCATCATCCAAAATGATGCTTTTCATCCTATTCAACCTGCTGACATGGGGAATATTAATCGATGAACCCAAACCAATATCCGTATGATGTTCACGAACAATCTTCAACAAACGCTTGTCATAAACCAACTGGTCCATACCCTTTTTCATAATACCGTCGTCTTTCTTGCCAATGTTGACATATGGAATGCCATACAAATCAAGCAACTTCATCGCCGAAGGAATCTCCTTGACTACGACAAGCACTTCATGCCCCTTTTCGACCAGCATTTTATATGCATTGCGATATAAATGCACATGGGCTGGATGATTTATGTCGATTAAAATATTCATGCTTTCTTCAAAACTTTTACGGCCATCTTACCGATACCAAACAGCAAGCGGTTGCACACATGGACATAGCGTCCATATTCCACTAATTCGCCTCCAAACTTCAACTTGAAATCACGAACGCCATAGCCTCCGTCATCAGGTTTACCGGCTCCCATGAAATCAAACCTGGGCATTCCCTCTCTTGCCGCACAACTAACACCGGCATAATTGACCATCACCGAAGGTGACAACGACTTGTAATTGTAGTCATCACCACACGCCAACCAGGCATAAACCGCCCGATGTTCCAAAGCCACGCACACCAAACCGCCAAGTAATTGTCCTTCTGCGTTTTTGGCTACGAAAAATCGTGATGAAGGGATTGCTCTGAGCTTCTCAAAAAACTCGAAGGGGAACAACGGCGTTTTAACTTTTGTAGTATATAATTCCTCAAGCATCAAATACAGTTGCCTCAAATCATCCGCACTTGGGTTTTCATCGATGACAACGCCATTATCCAATGCTTTTTTGATATTGCGCTTTCTATTCCTATCCAACTTACTATTAACCAAATCCATAGAAGCTGTATCCACTTGAACATCATAATGTGGTTCATAGCTGAACCCCGATTGTTCGAAAACCGACCGCCAACGAGTATAGTCATTGAAATTACGGGTTTCGATGAATATTGCTTTTTTCTGAAACCCCTTAATCAATGCCGACAATAAAAAAGCAAGCTCTTCATCCGTAATCTCAGCTGACAATAGCGGTCCTCCAACAACAATCGCCCTTCGGGAAAAAAACTGTTTTATCTTTCCTCCGTCTTTTTGAATATAGCCGACAACCAAGCCTCGCAGTTGTCCATCTGACTCAATTGCAATTGCAAACGCCTCAAAAAAGGAGAGGTCTTTAAAAAACATATAAGCTTCCCTGGTTTGGAACCATGTTGCCATCGGCGATTGTTTCACCAATTCCGACCACAATACCGGGTCAATGTGTTCACCATCAATGATTCTCACGTCTCAATACCCTTTCGTATATCTCAAAAAGTTGTTTTGCCACTAGTCGGTTATCCAAGCTGTCTGCCACTATCTTTTTTCTACCATCCGTCTTGCGCCCAAAAGCAAATGCTTTCCCGAGAAGATTCGCCAAATCGTTCGGATTCCGGGAATCTGAAACAAAACAGCCTTCCAACCCCGCAACACGTTCCTTCACATCACCTACATCCACGCTCACAATAGGACAGCCACACGCCATGGCTTCCTTGACAACTTGAGGAGAGCCTTCCGTCTGTGAGGTCATCAGGAAAGCATCAGCGGCACACATGAGCAGGGTCACTTCTTCTCTTGAATAACCTTTCAATTCAAGCAATTCCGCTTGATTTTCTTGCAAGCAGGCAACCGTATCTTTTGCCAACGGAGCGTTTTTCACCGGGATGTCAAATGCACCAGCAAAAAGAATATATTTCCTGTCATCCTGCAAGCCCATCTTCCGCCTTGACTCAGTTCTGTCTGTCAGCTGCAAGTCGGACAAGTCGATGCCACAAGGCAAGAGTATGTATTTCTTTTTTGGTTTGGCGATTTCCAATGTTTTCCAAGAAACAAACACATTCCATGCCGACAAGCGCATGGCCATTTTTGAAAAAGGCAAAACCTTTTTGTCGTTGATGTCAGAACCGTGGTAGGTGGTCACAACAGGAACGTGGCGCTGCAAGTTGGCAAAAAGCCCTGACAAACCATAATGTGCATGGATGACATCTGGGCAAAACGCCTTAATCTTCTTCTTCAGCAAAGGCAGATTCCTCAAATAGCCTAGCAACCCTTTGCCTTGCAATCCAAAGAACTCTATTGTGCAACCCTGCTTTTTAAGTGCCTCGACCTGTTCGACAATGAAGGGTGCAAAACGGCCTTTGTTGAACGAAGCGACAACAAGTATTCTCATGTCAAACCTCTACCTGCCAGTTTAATCCACGCCCAAAGCACATTGGCGACACAAATACCCACCATCCAAATCATAAATAATCGTTTATGCTTGTTGGTCAGTTGCGAAACGCCATAGGCTGCAAACAGCAATTCAAAAGCCAACACGGGGAAGTGGAATCGTTCGGAGTGGGCGAAATTACTAAACACCAGAACCACCAAATAGCCGCCCATAAGTGCCAGAGGAAGCACATGTTTTCGCCATTCACGCCGTTTCAACAATAAAAACAACGCAAAAATGGTCAATCCAGAAATGATATTTTTGACAAAGTTCGCTCCACCCATCATCATCTGATTCTCCTGACCAAAAACTTCCACCATTGTAGAGAATGGAATAGTTAAAATCAGAGGAGCAAACACAGCGGCCGAAGCATATTGTGCGAATGAGTTGGTCTCAGCGCGCCACTGATAACCAGTTTCCTGATTGGATGTTCTACTCGCCCACAATTCAGCACTCTCTTCCAACAACTCAACGCCTACCGTCATAAACATCCAAATGGTAAAGACAATTCCCAACACAATCTTTTGCCATACTTGCAATTGCTTTTGCGAACCAATAATAAAAGCAAGGGCCAATGATGCGACCATCACTGCCGCCATAGCAGTGCGAAACGTCAGCATTGCAGCCGATGCCATTAAAGGTATAATAAGGTTTTGTATCTTAAGTTTTGACGAATGTAGAGCCAAATCCGCACGTTCGACAAACAAGACAACCAAGAACGTCATCTCAATCTCTTTCAAAGTAACGCCACAATAAAACCATGCATTGGGAATGAGCATATAAAAAATAGCAGCAATGCGTCCAACAAACTCCCCAAAGTTGCGTTTGCCCAAATTGTAGAGCAACAGGCAGGTAAATGCATCAATGAAGCACTTCACTACACGTCCCACCAACACATGGGGGCCAAAAGGCAAATACAAGATTGCCAACCACCAGCAATAGCCTGAATCAGAGTAGTCAATATAACTACGAAGGTAATTGTGGAATTCCTCGTAGCTGCCTTCATACCACCTTTGCGCCACATCCTGATACAAGAGCTCATCACCTGCATAATAGGCATGAGGTATCTCCGTCTCACTAATATAATAGAAATAAATAAATACCACATAAACAAGGCGGATCACCAATGCCGTGAAGAACACCCTCCTTTGGTATACTTGCTCAGGGCACTGTCCCCATCTCATCGTCAGTTTGCTGGCAAATGTAAAGAACAGAATCACTGCAGCAAAGCCAAACACAACAAACTTGAGAGGGAGCATGTGATTCATGAACAAGGCACTTACCAAGGCTAAGGTAATAGTGTAGCACAAGATAGCACGCCTCGAGAAATAATTGGGGAAATAAGTCAGCATATCTTTGTTTTCAAATTCGTTGCAAAAATACTCAATATCAGTCTACCCAAGAATGCGTCTCTTAAACTTTATCAATCGGGTCATGTTTTTCTGTCCGACGATTTTGCAAATTCTCGCTTTCCAACCAGCATCATTTTCATCCCATGAGCCCAAGCCTCGATGCTCGCAAAATGTGTTTTCCGTACGCAGATATTCTCCGGTGGTCTGTCGTGGACAAAAATACTCCACCGGAAAGACATGCAGGTCTTTATAGTCTTGTTCCATGCCATTCTGCACAAAACCATTCCTCTGCATCTTGGCTGTGACAAATTGGACGTTGGTAGTCAGGTCAGGTGTGCCGTCAGCATTCAGAAAATGCCGTCCTTGATAGGCTTCCAACATCTCCGTTACCCATTCGCCATGAGCTTCGCTTGCTATCACACCCATCATCAAAGGACTATGCTTACTGCCCTCAAAACCAGCAAATGACCTCCATGACAGCAGGTCATCAAATGGTTTAAAAACCTCAAAATCAACATCCATGTAAATACCGCCCTCCTGTTCCAAAGCCCAAAGACGCACATAATCGCTTACAAAAGCAAACTTACGAACTTCATAAGCCTCTTTGGTGTAGGGAACGAAATTTACGTCGAAATTTTCCTCGTTCCACAGCTTATATTCATAGTCGGGCATATATTTATGCCATGAGGCTATGCAGTCCTTTGCCAATTCAGGCATCTCACCTCGCCCAAACCAACAATAATGTATCTTTTTAGGGATCATAACTCCAACCAACAAACTTTAACTAAAGCAACTACCTTTTTGAGAGCAGTTTCTGCTTTACTTTAGATCCAACCATCTTCATCAAATTCTCAGCTTTCAGCATGAACAATGGCTTTTTATATTGCTTTCTTATTTGTTTAGGTTGCAACTCCCAATTCACCTTTGCCAATTCACGTTTGGCATCTTCATGAAATTCAGCAGAGAGATAATAGGGCATCAAACCATATGTACGCAGATTGTCGATCAATTGCTTAAAGTCATGATTGCATTTCTCTTCCCCCTCTAAAAGCCCCAGATTCCAAAGCATGTGATCCTTGGGGTTGTGAAGTCGGCCTACCCCACGGTTGGCTCCATCAACATCTTGATTGTAATAGGCCAAGGGCTTATTGACAAACGCCACCTTGTATTTCAATGCTATCCTAACCCAAAGCAAAAAATCCTCACCTAGCTTGATTCCTCTCGGAAAGCCTTGCATTTCATCAAATACGCCTTTCGGAATACACACTGCTCCTGTCCACAGAGGCATATACATGGTCTTGGCATACACTTGACAATAATTGATATACCCTTTCACAAAGCCTTCTTCAACGCCTATCGAAGCCACACGAGTCTTATGTCTTGCTTCATTCACGATTGTGTAATTGGTGCCGTAAATGCCAGCTTCAGGGAACTCAACAATCAACTTATCCATTTCTTCAAGGAAAGAAGGTTCCCACCAGTCATCAGCATCCAAAAAGCAAACGTAATCCCCTTGTGAAGCGGCTACGCCGTTGTTACGAGCCATACTCACCCCTGCGTTCTCTTGGCGACACAAGCGACATGTAGAACGATGGCCTTCTATGGCATTCGAAGCAACCTCATAAGAACCGTCCTTGCTTCCGTCATCTACAATGATCAGCTCAAAATCCTTGAATGATTGGGCCAATACGCTTCCGATAGCTTTGGCAACGTAAGGGGATTTGTTATATACAGGGATGATGACGGAAAATCTCATTTATACTGTGAAATATTTGATTTTTTCTGTTTCTTTTTCTCCAACTTGAACAAACAACGCTCTAGAAACGACATCATCTTATAACTCCATGGATGTCTTTGCAAACGATTGATCTGTTCGATAGGAAAAACATATCGCTCATAATCTTTCAAGACAGCCTCAGGAAACAATTGCTCTAATACTTGCTTTCGCTCGGTTTGATCCAATTCCTTGCTGGTTTCGCTAATTCCCGTCATGTCAAACAAGGTAACATCCATATCCACATATTTAGGTTTTTCGCCTCCCAATATGATAGCTTGCAGATACCATTTCCAATCTGAAACAATTTTCAGGCTCTCATCATAATAGCCATATTTATCGAACAAATCACGACGGATATAAGTTGCGTCGTGGTTCACCGTTCCCGTATACATTCCGAGCATGGTGATTTCCTGTCCTGCAAAACTTTTGTCCACCATCCTATAACCATCCGGGAAACATTTGACCATATTACCGTATAAAACCGAGGGGTCACCTGTCTCCCCTAATGCAGACAACATGCGTTCGGTCACGTCCTCCTTTGCCAAGCTGTCACCCGAATTAAGGATTTGTATATAATCACCCGAAGCCATGCGGATGCCCTTATTCATGGCGTTATAAATACCCGAATCCGGTTCTGACACCCATTTCAGATGCCCGAATTTGGATTCAAATGATTTAATAACCTCAACACCGCCATCGGTGGAGGCACCATCAACAATAATGTACTCAAATTCCTTATAGGTTTGAGCTGCTACGCTCTGCATGGTCTTTTCAAGACCAGCGGCATTGTTGCGATTGATAGTAATAATGGATAGTTTCATAGCTATTCTTTTAAGAATGCTTCAACATCCCAGAAATCCCGTTCTATCTTTTTCAAATCTTCTTCCGTTCCATTCCACCACTGCCTTTCAAGCAAGGCTTTTATCGTGTGTTCATCAAAACGATATTTTACCACTTTGGCTGGTACACCAACCGCAACGGCATACGGAGGAATATCTTTCGTTACTACCGCACCTGCTCCGATCACGGCGCCGTCTCCCACCTTCACACCATCAAGCAAAGTAACATTGGCACCAATAAAGACATCATTGCCGATTGTCGTTTGCTTTGATTCCTCAATCTTGCATCCGTTGCACAACGACACCCCATTCTGTCTCGCTGTGGAATAGAACATAGGAGCTGTAGAAATCCCATTTGTCGGATGGATTCCCAAACCACAACAAAAATTCGGCCCTATGGAGCAGAACTTGCCAATAACACAATTGGAGACAATCGAGTTTTTAGCAATATACGAATAATCACCCAACCGTACTCGGTGCAAAAAAAATGGAGCCACTACATTGGTATGATTTCCAAATTCTGCATACGCTTTTTCGGAACGCACCAAAGAATAACCCGTCGTCTTGCCAATGGGAATAATCGGTCGGTCAAACCAACGACCCAATAGTTTTTGGATATAGTACTTGATTCTCATTTCCTTTTCAGCCAAGGCCCTTGATGCCCCACGAGTCTCTTCAGCCTTTTGTTCAACAAATGATAATGTGTTTTTGCTTTTCCCCAACCTGATTTTCCAGGTTCAAAATACCGAAAATGGAACTGACGGTCGGCTTCCCTTTGAATCTCACATGAAGATGGATGGACAAGAGGCAAAACAGGTTGCGTCGGAACATTATCAATTAAATTACCCGCACGCATTCTATGCGTGGCCTCTCCCACTGTTCCAATATTGCTTGACAAATTCACATTGGGGATAATTCCTTTTCCTTGATGCAGCCAAATCGACATGAAGAACTGCATATCCCAACTGCGTCCGCCACATCCATCTTTATGGACTTCATTAAGACGGTCGCACCAATATTCGCGCTCCAAAACGCCACAACCGTACCAGCTCAATGCCTTGCCCAATTGTTGACGTGAGACATCCAACAAGCGAAGGTCGAATCGTTCCCATACACGGCGCCACGTGGCCCATGCACACAGGTTACGATTCATCATACTGAAATAATAGGATCCATCACCCCATCTCTGTGTGTCCACATTCATGCTCCCAATGGCACATACCGATACGTCATCCTTATATTTCAGTAGCAGTTCTTCCGCATAAGGGAAAAAATCGGGATGTGGGACCGCATCATCCTCCAAAACAATTCCCATTTCATTTTCTGAGAAAAACCAATTAAGCGCTGTCATAGGTCCTGGACCACAGCCTAAGTTTTTCTCAGAAAACAATGTGTGCAGGCAAACATTAGTGCCCTCTGTCACGCTTTTCACCACTTGCCTGACCTCAGCACATTTCTTCAAATCATTCCCATTTCCCACCCGAGCGCCGTCTTGAAACACATACAAATCTCGGGGTTGGACAGCCATGATGGCTTCCAACACCCGTCGCGTATGCTCGGGACGGTTAAAAGTGACGATGAGTATGGGAGTACGGAAATCGCTCATTCCCAATTTTCAATTTTTTTAATAGGTTTGGCCGGATTGCCTACCACTACGGTATTGTTAGGCACATCTTTTGTCACCAATGAACCTGCCCCCACCACTGCTCCGCTTCCAATAGTGACACCTTTCAATATAGTTGCATTTTTCCCTATCCAAACATGGTCGCCGATGATGACAGATGCCGTCACCTTCTCCTTGTTGCCATCAATACAATGGGAATCGGAGTCGGCAATGCTCACATTGTCGGATATAGAACACCTTTTTCCTATCTCAATATGATGAAAGCAGTTCAAGGTTGAATTGGTATTGAGAAAAGACCATCCTCCATGTAACACCAACTTGGCACCTGGCGCCACATAGATTGATGCACCTTGGAATAACTTAAAATCCCCTTTACACACAAAAGTGCTGCCTCTATCAAGCCTAAACTCAGACACATAACGGCGCTTTCTTGTAGCAAACCATGTGTCATTGATTGCCAACTCACCTGATTCAATTCTCACATCAGCATTCTTGGCAATCGAAACGATTGATTTAGGGCATATATGAAAAGATGCACTACGCGGCAGATGCAACCGAAACCTCCAATAAATGGTTTTCAGGACATCGTATTTGGTAAAGAACGTCTTTGCCTTCCTAATTTTATTCCTCAAACCCATTTCGTTTATCTTTTACCAATACCTTGAGTTTTCAACTTTTTCAATTCCCTTTGGCGTTTCTGCCTGACTTGGCCGAACCCACTTCTCGTTAATGAGATTCGCCAAGTTTTTCTTGCTTTCAGACGCATTGGATCGTATTCCAAACAAATATTGCGCAGCGCCTCCCAGATGCACAGCCTTCTTCCCTATCCGCTTTACATAAGCCGCCAATGGAAATCCATACGCACCACAACCGATGATGGCAATATCAAAATCACGTTTGTCAATCTCCGTCTCCATCCATTGCAAGGCTTGAAACCAATCATCGAAGCCATCTGGTTTGTTACCTGCGATAGATTGAACGGCTTTGAGTGTTTGTAGTTCATAGTTAGGCGTCAACCGTTTGTCGGCAAACAGATGCTCGTAGCAGCCTTTTTCATGCTGTTTCCTAATTGTGTCTTCAAATGGATGGATAACCAGCACCTTCTTGCCTTCCAATGCAGGCGTCCAAGGGTTATCGAAATAATAAGGCTCCAAGGCATACAACGGGACGCGAATCGTTTGAGGCAAATAATGCATTACCGCAGCTTCTTCTTTCCGCCAACTTCCCAGCATATCTACCAGAGGCATACACTCCTGCATCAACTGGCCAAAGCGATCGAGCATTGGTTTCGTCGCGGGGAAAAAGCCCGCGTTGATATGCATCGTTCGTTTGGTACTCGGAGCATAGCCCCAGGAAGGTATTTCTCCTTTCACAAACCGAATAGCATTTTTCGCTGTAGGCGGAAACATATAATCTACGACAGCCTGCAACTCTACCGATCCGAAACGGGCTATCATGCAAGGCTTGTCGGAGAGAAGCATCCCATGTATCAACCGTTGTGCTTCGGAAGGCTCGGTCAGAGGCACTTGGTTCTCCTCGTATGTGAAACTTTTCTTCCCTTTAAGGGCAATCAGTATTTTTCTGCCCACTTCCATCATCCCTAACAATTTAGTCTAATCACAACCAGTTTACACCTTTTTTCTTGTTCTGCTCCCTCGATTGCTCGATGCTATCCTTATGTTCACGCAAATAGCGATAAGCATCCCAATTCTCCTTGAATGTGGCTTTGTGGAAAGTCAGTAATTTCATCACTGCCGTTCTTCGATAATGCCGCATCATATCACCGACCTGTGTATCAGGATATTGGATATCAGTAGCACGTTGCAGCAGCCATTTGTCGAAAGCCATCCCATATCCTTTGGGCTGTTCCACTCGGTCTTTGCAATCATGCACAACCATGACATGAGGTGTCAAACCCACTTTCAGTTGATGATAAAGCACTCGGCTCAAATAGTTCCAATCCTCTCCATAATGCAAATACAACGGGTCGAAACCTCCCACTGTCTCCAACGTTGTTCGAGGCAGCAACCACGCCGCTGCATTGATTTCGGCCACGGAATACACTTCGTCAACCGTCCCCATCATCAAGTCGCTGAAAAGCCTCAAATTCACATTGTCGGGATTGACAAGAAACTTGACAACGCCATTCAACACTTTCGTCTTCTCCGCATTCACCTGCACCGGGCCCAACAAGCCATATTCCAAATGCCTCTGATGAATGTTCACCAAATTCTCTAACGTATCCTTCTCCACCCAAGCGTCTTGGTTGAGCAGAAACACATAGTCGCATTCATGATCCAAGGCATAGCGCATCGCAATATTGTTGGCGCGACCAAAGCCCAAATTCTCCTTCGACTCTATCAAATGGATTTCGGGATAGTGTTCTCGGATATATTCCACCGTACCATCATTGGAGGCATTGTCGACCACAATGGTCTGCACAGGAATGGTGGATTCACGCAATGAGCCAAAGCAACGGTCATACCATTGCTGGCCTTTATAGGTGACAATAATTACAAACAGCTTTACACTCATAGGAGGTTCCTAATGCCAATCGAATCAAGTTTACGACACAGTTCAATAGTAAACAACTCTGCGCCTTTACTATTCAAATGGCTGTAATTATAATAATTGGTTGAGTCTCTTGAAATATCGGAATGGTAAAAATCCAATATCGGCATATTGTATCTACCTGCGACCGCTTCAAAAATGGAATCACTTTCCCTAAGATTTCCAACATGCTCCAAAATGGGATAACACATTGGATATTTCACAAAAACCAATTTTATTCTTTCTCTATCACAATTTTCAGCAAACCTTTCCAACTCATCCACCAACTTCATATCAATAGAATCGCACACTTTCTCGGGTATCCCTTCTGATGACCATGAATTATCATTTCCTCTAAAACCCTTATGCATCCCGCCATCTTGAAAATCAGAATTCCCCCAAAAAGCGGACACGCCATTTTCAAAGTCTTCACGATAGCCAAAATAACGGTAAAGAGGAAGGTGTCTGTCTAACCATGTGATATGCTTCGCCTCTGCCACCTGTGAAATCAAAGTCTCATCGTTAATATATGGGAAGAATTGTTCCCGATCATACGCTTCATCTGCCATAATTGAAAACGTGCCAAAAAAGCAAACATTGAGTAGAATCACTTTCGGCTGGGGATTAAAACGCCTATAAGTCTCATAACGAATCAATTGATAACGCAGCGTATGACCATCTATACCCAAATTATAGGTGTTAAGGCCCAACATTGAGTCCATTATAAACGTATTGTAACTACCCCAAGCTTGTGAGTTACCCAACACCACCAAGTCAGCATTGATCTCGCCTCCATAAATATCATTCCATACCGCATACCTCCTAATATCCGTTTTTCTCAATCCTGACGACACCATCCAATCAACAAGGATGGAGGCCAGAAGAAGGATCATAAACCAAATCAGAAAACGGACTATAAACTTTTTCACAATGGTTCAAAATTGGAAATATATAAAACTCTCGGCACGACCACCAAACCAGAACAATGCGGCAACCATCACATAATAGATGCCAAACTTCAGCACATGACTCTTTATACCACTCAAATCGAAGGCATGTTCCTTGTTGCGTTGAAGCCATTCGACCACAAGCATCAGCACGATGCTTATTACTACCGGAAGATAATAATGTCGGCTATCCAACCATGGAACCGAAAACAAACTCTTGTTGAACAGCCTGCATATATAGTTCCAAGCCTCTTCAATAGTATTCGCCCTAAAAACGATCCACCCCACCACAGCCAGAAAGAAAGTCAGCAACATTTGGCCCATTTCTTTCAATGAAGGGAAAAAACGCCCCGTTGCCACCACATCGGTATGTTTCCGGTTCTTTCCCAACAATATCAAAGGAAGGAAAAGCAACGCATGATAGGCTCCCCACACGATGAAAGTCCAATTGGCGCCATGCCAAAACCCGCTTAGCAGGAAGATGACAAAAGTGTTGCGCACTACTTTCGCTTTCGACACGCGGCTACCGCCCAAGGGTATGTAGACATAATCGCGGAACCATGTTGTCAGTGAGATGTGCCAGCGACGCCAAAATTCAGCAATATCACGGCTGAAATACGGCACATTGAAGTTGCGCATCAACTTAATGCCAAAGAGTTTGGCCGTACCGATGGCAATATCCGAATAGCCCGAGAAGTCACCGTATATCTGGAATGTAAACAAGACAGCCGCCAACAACAGCGTGCTCCCCGACTGCGACTGATAGTTGGAAAAAACCTGATCAACATAAACGGCACAATTGTCAGCCACCACCATCTTCTTGAACAAGCCCCACAAGATTTGACGCAAACCATCAACGGCTGTGTCGTAGTCAAATCTTCGTGGCTTCTCAAACTGAGGCAACAAGTTAGTAGCACGTTCGATAGGGCCAGCCACCAATTGAGGGAAGAAGCTCACAAAGGCGAAAAACTGAGCAATGTCGTGCGTAGGCTTCAGTTTGCCCCTATACACATCTATGCTATAGCTCAAAGCCTGGAAGGTATAAAAGCTGATTCCCACGGGAAGAATGATGTTGAGCAACAGCCCATCTTTTTTCCCTCCAAGAAACGCATCGGCAAATGCCCCGACAAAAAAGTCATAGTATTTGAAAACGCCTAGAATCAGCAGATTGATTACAATGTTCAAGACGCTCACCGCTTTTGCCTTCTTGGGTGTCGCCTTAAACTTCTCGATCAACAAGCCACTCCCCCAACTACAAAGTGAAGTAAAAGCCATCAAGAAAAGGAATCGCCAATCCCACCAGCCGTAGAACACATAGGAAACGACCACGATAAAGAGATTCTGCAGCTTAAGATTTCGGTTGAACACGAACCAATAAAGCAGAAAGACTATCGGAAGAAATATAGCAAACTCTATCGAATTGAATAGCATCTTCTCACTATTATAATCAACTCCCTCAATTCAGCCTATCAAGGATTCTATAGTATTGACCCAAAACCTTAGCCCACAACATCGGGCAATGCCTTCCATAAATCCAGTAATAAAGATTGAAGACTTTTTCCTTATCTTCGTGATGCTTGTGATAATGGTGCATCAGCCAAGCAGGCTTTTCGCTCGGTGCAAACTTGGTGGTTTCGTTTCTATGCTTCACCAACTCAGTTCCTTCAAAATCGCGCACCGTTTTCCCTTCGGGCAAAAAATATTCACATCGCATTCCGCATTCCTTCAATACCAAAGGGAAGGACAATTGGTCCCTGCGCGAATAGTTTTCAATATACTTCCACCACAAAGCATCCATTTCTTTCACATCATCACGCGTATGCATCCTGAAAAGCATGCCGGTCTCGATGATTCCGTTGTGTTTGGGATAGTCACGATTGCGCAACAGATGTCCCCAGTCAACGACTGTCTTTTCCCTTTCGTAGTGGAAATCCAGCACATTAAACATTTCCTCATATACGCAATCACAAAGCACATGCTTGACGCTAGCAACTGTCACTTTCTTCTCAACCAACTCGACAAACCTGTCGTAAACACACTGGTTTTTGATCCTGATGTTGGCATCGAGCCACAATGAAGCTTCAAATTGTGGCAACAAAGATTCTGGATGCGTTTTCACATAACGGGCTATCTTGGTTTGTATGGGGTTAACATAATCAACGCGCTTGATTTGCCAAACCCCCATCTTCCCCTCAGGAAGATAGTTGGAAAACAACACATATTCAAACCGATTGTCAACTACAGCGGGTTGTAAAGGGTTGTCATATTGGCCTATAATCGCGCTATAGATCACAAATCTTTTCATGTTGTCTTTCCCCATTCTCTTCACTTTATTGGTAAAAGCACTATTAACCGCGACACATCAAATAGTGAAACGTTCAACATGCTTAAACCAATTCGCTTTGCCCCTTGAAATAAATACTGCCGTTATAAGATGGCCAAAAGGCAAAATCGTCTTTTTTCACAACGTCAGCATACGCAACCGAGAAAGCCAACACGTTGTGGACAACATCATAGTCCTTCAACCCTACATGAACGTCTTTCAGGCCAATATTGAAACCAACTCCATATTTGCCTTTGGCCAAATCATGGTGTTCAATAACGGTTCTACACACAAACTCTCCGCCGACTTTCACTTTCGAAAGATCAAGGTAATCTGAAATGTAACAACCCACGCGAATGTCTGATTGGTTGTTTAACATGACTTCTATTGTAGCCTTGTCAACCGGCTTGTTCTTGCGCATCTTGACTTCAAACTCCAAAGGCTGGTTGGATGCCATCTCATTCACATCACCCAACATTTTCGCCGATAGAAACTCGATGTCTCGGCTCGTGTATTCATAGTTTCTATGCGCATCCGTAATATCCGCACAAGAACATAAGACCGACAAATTACTGCCTATATATTCATTCACACACTCGTCTGCCGTACCCATCATTTTCACGCTTCCTTTGTCAAGAACAACGCCAGAGATACATAATTGCCTGATACTAGCCATATTATGACTCACAAACAGCACAGTCCTTCCTTCGCCTTGGCTCACATCCTGCATCTTGCCGATAGCCTTTTTCTGGAACTCGGCATCGCCCACGGCAAGCACCTCGTCAACCACCAGAATCTCCGGATCGAGATGAGCAGCCACCGCAAAACCAAGTCGAACGGTCATGCCACTGGAGTAACGTTTAACTGGCGTGTCAATATAACGCTCACAACCAGAAAAATCGATGATGGCATCTATCTTTCTGTTGATTTCCTGTTTGGACATTCCTAGAATAGCACCATTCATATAAATGTTCTCGCGACCAGTGAGTTCAGGGTGAAAGCCTGTTCCCACTTCAAGCAACGAACCTATTCGGCCTCTGGCCTTTATGGTGCCCGTGGTTGGTCCGGTCACTTTGGAAAGCAACTTCAAAAGAGTACTCTTTCCAGCGCCGTTCTTGCCGATGATGCCCACCACATCGCCTTGTTCCACCTTGAAATCGATATCCTTCAAGGCCCAAACATAATCGCTGTCGGCGGCTTTGGAACGGTCGTTCACCGAACCCACCTTGAGGAACGGGTCTTCCTTGCCCAAAACATTCATCTGCCACCACCTTTTAAGGTCGTTGCTCAAAGTACCACTTGACACCAAACCCAAGCGGTAGAGTTTGCTAATGTTGTTGAATTCTATTGCTGTTGCCATACTTTTTATAATTTCCTCAAACGAACCACTTTAACACTTTATCTATAGCACGAACCAAAAACTTGTCAGATGAATGCATCGTAGACCGCAAATACTTATGGAGCAGCTTTTGCATACCCGTCCTCGGATCTTTGATTCCATTCCTTTTCATCCAATCCTCATCCCATATATCAAGTAAAGCGAACTTCTTGATCCCATCTTTTTGAAAATAGCTTAGGATTTCGTTGGTGTAATATGCACCTTCATCATCCATGTCAATGTATTTCCAAATATCAAGACCATTCTTTTCATAAAAGCAATATGCATCTTGAGGAACATCGAAATAATCCAACTCTTCTTCACTATGATACTGCCTATATAATGACACCATACTTGTTTTTGGATTCTGTCCTATTGTGGAAACCTGATAAAATCGCTCTTTGTTTTTTTGCCTCAATTCATTGACCCGAGCCAAATGAATGGAACAAAAATCATCCAAAAGGATCTTATGCGAATCATCCGCATTTGGCGGCCAAGGCAAACGCCATTCATGAATGAAATTATCAGGGAACGTCCCCTCCCACAGTGTTTCCGACTCATGCACACCCCAATAATAATGCTGGAATGTGCTGTATTTTGTAATATCATTTCGCTTCAGATTCATCCACCGCCAACAAAACGAATCATCCGGTTTTGACTTGAGGATTTTTTCCCAATCGGCTGTGTTGACAAAATCGCCCGAAAGGAACTCATCGGCATCCAAAGCAAAAAGCAGCTTCTCTCCCTCAATCTTTTTCGCCTCCTCAAACAACAGTCTTCTCGTGGCTGCCATGTGCATCTCTTTTCGATTGTTGTCAATCAAGATTACCTTAGGAAATTCCTTCGCAATCTCGCGGCTGCCGTCTGTCGACATTTGGTCGGCAATGATAATGTAATCTGCCCACAAGGATGTGGCTTCCAAGAAGGCACGGAGCACCCATGCTTCGTTACGGACAGGGGTGAGGACAACTTTCAAAGGTTCCATTTGCATTTCCATGATTATTTCTTGAAAAATTCGGTATATGGGACATCTGGGTCAAACTCAAAATAGTCGTGCGTCGACTTGTCGTCGGGAAACCGCATGTAATCGCCATACTGTCGTCTAAGTATCGCCTCAAAACCTACTGGAGCATTGAGTTTCTTCCCTTCAAAATCCAGCTGCACCGCATTAGCCCAATCGCTGCGGTTCCACACGAACTTCTTATGGTAACCGAAATCGAGATGCGCGACTTCCTTACAATCTTTCCCTGCAAACTTACCTGCATTCCTGTGATAGATGCGGAAAAGCTGAGTTGCATCAGGACTATGGTAAACCAAACGATAGACCAGACGTTGCAAGGCATGTTTAGCATTGGCGGTCAATCCGCCTTCCACAGGCTTGTCGAAACAAAAACGCTGCATTTTTGCAATCTCATTCAACTTTCGGACATATAAATCACGCCGCCACTTGCCATCTGGAATCTCATCCAGGCAAAACACGTCAATGAACATCCCGCAATTGATGCCTTTACTATATTCAGCTTCCGAAGCTGCTGTCCCCCTTTCATCTCTAATCTTGACATACGTGCAAAAAAAGCGTCCCTGTTCGGTGACAGGTGTCTGGAAAAACAACGGCTTCTCGAATGCGGTCGGTCCTATCTCCAAGAGCTTATTGAAATCCTTTCTAGGCATGGCCATATCGATGTCGTTGTCCCATGGGATAAAACCTTTATGACGCACTGCTCCCAGCAAGGTCCCTCCCATGATGTAATAGGTCAAGTTATGCCTCTCACAAACAGAGACAAAACTCTTGACCATATCCAATTCCATGGCCCAGACTCGTTTCATCTTGGCTGAAACTTCGAAGCCGCAAATAACTTCTTGCTCTAGATTCATTAAAACTGATTTGATGGTTTATATATCCAACACATGTACATCTTTATTTCGTCTCCAAAACCGAATTGTACACCTCCATGATCTTAGAGCCATATTTCTCGATAGACAGATTCTGCTTTGCAAACTCCTGAGCTCTCAAGATTATATCTTTCTGATCGGTTGTACACACTTTGCGCATCAGTTCGGCACACTCCTCTACCGTATTGAACAAATAGCCAGTCTCTCCATCTTTTACCAAATCCAAGGTGCCGCCCGAAGCATATGCAATGACTGGACAGCCATAGAACATAGCTTCGGCAGTTGTACGCCCCATACCTTCGTTGACAGATGAATTGACAAATGCCATGGCTTGGGAAAAAAACGGCTTTACGTCTTTCTGGGCAGGAATGAAATCAACGTATTCAGCACAGCCATAACCATCGGCAATGGCTCTCAATTCTTTTTCGTATTCTTTATCACAAATTCCAACTATTTTCAATCGGATTCTATCTGATGAGTTGAATAAATTGCTCATGCCATAGGCAGTGATGGTCTTGCTTATCCCCTTCCCCTCAGTCACCCATTGAGAACAAAACAAAATATACGGTTGCTTTACTTTCTCATAGCAACAATCATTGACACTACGAACTGCGTCCCAAACCATCCAAGTATTCTCTTTCTTCAAACCCCAATGCTGACAACAGGGATTTGAAACTAGAACCCTAGCATCGGCAGCATTCATCATTTGCTTGAGATGAGGCAACCCATAGCTTAATTCACCTTGTATATGCACGCCCACATCCAGATACTCCCTAACATGCCATATATGTTTGATCTTTAATATTCTAGAAAGATAGTATCCCGAACAAATCGTTGAAGTATTGGTGTGAATTAGATCAATATGACTGACCGACAACCCTGTCTTCACTTTTTTTATCATCCTCCGAGTCAGTCGATAATCCCTAAACAGCCTTAAATGCCATGGATGAGAAAGATAATGGCGCCAGCCACGCGGCGGCCCGAAAACAGTCGATGAAGGACAAACATAGCATTCTATTCCATGGCCAACAAAGTAATCAAATACATCTCCCTTGCCGCTTACAAAGACTATAGGTTTAACTTCCTCCTTGACTGATTCTATCAAATCTATCAAAGATTGGCCAGCTCCATTCGTTGCCCCACCAGCATTACTTAAAAACAAAACAGAAATCATCTATGAAAAACCCAAAAACCAAACTATAAGTCTTTGCATCATTCATTTATCAAACCAGCGTATGTCTCATACATCTTTGGGAAATACCAAGAAAGCAAGAAATTCGCTTTCTTCCTCAATGAGAAATCTCTCATGAAAAGGAATTCCCGTCCTGTCTTCTTAATAATTTCCTTTCCCAATCTCCTATAGTCATCTTCAAACTCCGTACCTTTCTCTTTTTCACGCCGTTGCAACATCTGAGAATACCCATAATAAAGTATCCAAGCGCGATATTTCTTCTCATTCTTCCCAGGCAGAATGTAATCCAACATTTTGAAACGGTTTTTAGTGTTTAGATAGAGCCGTTTGGCATTGTATGAAGGATTACGCTGGAGCGAATTGGGATTACTGAAATACCAGTACAACGGCTCAGGAACGAACGCTGCCTGATCTATACGTTGATACACTCTAATATTGAAATCCTGGTCCTGTATGCTGTAAGCATCATTCAGAAAGAGGCCGTCGATAAGTGTACGCTTGTAGAGTTTATTCCACACCACACACCATTTCATCATCACCTCCGACAGCATCTCGAATATCATTTGTTCCGTCGAGACTATTTCTACCGGTTTTCTATTTCGCGGGCAATGTGTATCCTCTTCCAACGAATCAGTCCTTACAAAGTCGAAAGCGGCCAGTTCGAGACCTGTTTCCTTTATGGCTTCCATCAACGCCTCTATGGCTTCCACATGGATATAATCGTCACCATCCATGAAATAGACGTAGTCGCCTTTGGCATTCCTTAGCCCGGTATTCCTCGGCCCACTTACCCCCGTGTTTTTCTCATGATGGATGATGCGGAAACGCTCATCTTGTTGGCAATACTCATCACAAAACTCACCTGAACCATCTGTAGAACAATCATCCACCAAAATCACTTCCAAATTCCGATAACTTTGCTCGCGTACACTATCAAGGGTCTTTGGAAGATATGTCTTGCAGTTATAGACATTGATGATAACACTTACCAATTCATCCATAAAAGCGTTTAAAGCAAAACGAACCAAACTTACACAGTATCCATAAAGCTCTTCTGCACCTTGTTGAAAATCAGAATGCCTATGAAGAGCACGACCAACATAAAGCCAAAGCTATAGGCCAACCAGCCCCAGCCGACAAACTGACCTGCCCCCAATGCGCCATACTTGAAGGCCTCGATAACGGGTGTTACCGGATTGAGGCACATGACGCTGGCAATATCGAGTCCAAATTTTTCTTTTCCAGCCACTTGACTCAAAGGATAAACAATAGGCGTGGCATACATCCACAAAGAGATGAAGAAGGAGAAGAGAATCTGCAAATCACGATATTTTGTCGTCATCGAGGAAATTATGATGCCAAAGCCTAAAGCCAAACCTGCCATCATTACTACCAAAAGCGGGAACAACAACAGATACCAATTGGGGCTCGGTGCTTCTCCCACGATGACATAATAAATATAAACCAAAACAAAAAGTCCCAGCTGGATACCAAAACGCACCAGATTGCTAATGGCTACCGATAGTGGCATAATTAGCCTTGGAAAATACACCTTGCCAAAAATGCCGGAATTAGTCACAAAGGTATTGGAAGTCCTGGTAAGACAATCAGAGAAATATTGCCACATGGCAATGCCACCTAAATAAAACAAAGGTTGTGGAATACCATCGGTGGGGATGCCCGCAATGCCTCCAAACACCACCATATACATGAAAACCGTAAAGGCAGGTTGGATAATCCACCACAAGGGGCCCAAGACGGTCTGCTTGTATTGCACTGCGATTGTGCGCTTCACAAAAAGCGTCAATAGGTCACGATAATCCCAAATTTCTTTCAAATTCACCTCAAAAAGCTTGTTTCGAGGCTTGATAATGGTGGTCCAGTTTTCGTTTTCTTTTGTTTGACTCATTTCAAAAAAATGTAAAGCTCCGCCACTTGACTCACATCAAGAAAGCATAACTATTTATGTATAAGCCACTTGTCTCACGCATAAGATGGTGGCATTTCTATCCGTAATCATGGGCATAATTACCCAATATTACAGCCTGCAAAAATATAGATTATTTTTCAATAAAAAAAGCAAAAATACATTTAGCTTTTTTCACTTAGACCTCTTCCCTTTAAAGAGGATGTTGGCTATGATTTTCCAAAAGTAGGTCCAGTCAGTATGGAAGGGGCGTTCCAAATAAGCCTTCAAATAACGCATCTCGCTCTCCTGGATCTCATCAAGGGTTTCAGGCATGTCGACATAAAAAGGAGGAAGAAGGCCAGGTTTCGTTTTGATTCTAAGCTCTTGTAACTCTTTACTATACAAATTGAAATACTGTTGGCTAAGCGGCCTCACTCCCACTATTTTCATCTGCCCTTTTATCAAATTGATGACCATCGGCAATTCATCGAGCCAGGTCTTCCTTAGGAACCGTCCCCATTCGGTCACTCGATAGTCATCATAGAATTTGCCACCCACATCCAAGTCGTTGTTCTCATAGATATAGGTCTGCAGGTATTCCGAATAGGCATACATTGTCCTAAACTTGAACACATTAAAAAGATTGCCGTCTTTTCCGTATCTTCTCAACCGAATCAGTGCACCATAAGTGTGCTGGTCCTTGCTGGGAAGACGCTTCTTTTGGGCTATCACACAATAACGGTCGTGGATATACTGCTCACCTACCACCTCGAAACCACAATAATACAATCTACCCAACACCTCAGGCCTAGGGAAAACTTTCCTCACTTTTCTCGTGCAGAAATAATAAAACCTACGGGTCAATCCGACCTTTGGGCACACCCTATGCCACAGGAAATCAAAGAAATAGACAATATAGGCAATTATTTTAGGATACTTACTGAAAATCTGTGCCCTTCGCTTTTGGGAGGTGTCGAAACCACAAACAAAATAGCCATCTTGCTTTAATTTGGCGTTGGCACTACGCAAGAAACTGTTCAAATGACGGACAGCATTCAGATGGTCTTTGGCGAGGAGCACTTCAGCTTCGCCGTCAGGCAAGGCCCAAGCCTTATCAGCAAAGTCATTGAGCCATTGCGAACGCTCGGGACTTCGTGGCGTTTGAGCCACCTCAATCAGCTCACGAAGCTGTTCAGGAGCATGGTCAAACTCAAACATCGGGGCATGCTGGGTCTCGGTCACGGCAAGATACTCCATTACCTCGTCGTAATTGTCGCGAGCAATCATATCACTGAAAAATGACCTAAGACCCATGTCTGCCAGCAATTTATTTCTTCAAAAACCCACAAATAGCATCGCAAATCACGTCCTGATCTTTTTCAGAAAGATAAGGATGGATAGGAAGCGAAACCACTGTATCGGCCAACTGGTCGGATACAGGACAACGGTTGTCGTCAGGGTTCAGATAGTTGAACGCTGTCTGACGGTGCATCGGGATAGGATAATAGATAGCAGTAGGTATATCGAGTGCCTTCAACGCAGCTTGCAATCCAGCCCTAGCCTCCTTGTCCTCAAGCTGTAATGTATATTGAGCCCAGCTGGAATAGAAGCCTTCAGGCACAATCGGGGTCTTCACCACATCCTTCAGCTTCTCAGTATAACGAGCTGCCACTTTGTTGACATCAACCAATTCATATTCCTTGAAAGCTTTGAGCTTCACCAAGAGGATAGCCGCCTGGATGCTGTCCAAACGCGAGTTCATACCAATACGCACATTGTCGTAACGGTCGCTGCCTTTGCCATGAATGTGATAAGACTCAAGCAACTCGGCCCACTCATCGTTGTCGGTGAACACCGCTCCGCCATCGCCGTAGCAGCCCACAGGCTTGGCAGGGAAGAAAGAGGTAGTGGAAATGTCGCCAAAGGTGCAAGCCTTGCGGTCACCGATTCGACCACCAAAACCTTGGGCTCCATCTTCAAGGACATAAAGCTTGTGTTTGTCGGCTACCTTTCGGATAGTCTTGAAATCGGCGGGCAGACCGAACAAGTCGACAGCAATGACAACGCGAGGTGTAAGTTTTCCAGCCTTAATAGTCTGCTCAATCTTACGCTCAAGATCGTCCACATCCATATTGAAAGTATCCTTGTCGACATCAACGAAAACAGGTGTCGCACCTTGCATGGCAATCACTTCCGCTGAAGCAAAGAAGGTGAAACTGGGAACAAAGACAGCATCGCCAGGCTTCACATCCCACACTTTCAAGGCAAGAAGCAAGGCATCTGTGCCGCTATTGCAAGCCACGCAATGCTTTACGCCAACGTAATCGGCGAAAGCTATTTCCATCTCCTTGATTTTCGGGCCCATGACATAGGCGCTGGAGGAGACCACATCAAGGATGGCCTTATCCATTTCGTCCTTGAGGACATTATATTGGGTTTTTAAATCTCTGAATTGCATGTTTTATTGATATTGCGTATTTAGAGACGTACGGCCGAGCGTCTCTACAATAATTCCAATTGTCCGTTATTTAATTTGTATTTCCGACCACATTCACATTGCAGATTCGCGTCGAGGCGTTTGCCGCATTCGCACACCCAGCCTATCTGTCGTGCGGGCACACCAGCCATCAAAGCATATGGTTTCACGTCCTTGGTCACCACGGCTCCGGCAGCAATGAGAGCGCTTTTGCCCACGGTGTGGCCGCAAACCACAGTGCAGTTGGCACCCAAAGAAGCGCCTTCGCAAATCTTGGTTTTGGCATACACGCCATGTACGGGAAAATGCGCACGCGGCGTAGTCACATTGGTGAAAACGCAACTTGGTCCGCAGAACACATGATCCTCAATTTCAACGCCTTCATAAATGGAAACATTGTTTTGCACGCGAACACCATTGCCAATCTTCACGTTGTTGCCCACGTTCACATTCTGTCCGAAAGAACAGCCTTCGCCGATGACGGCACCCGACTGGATATGACAAAAATGCCAAATCTTAGTTCCTTTTCCTATGCTCACGTTATCATCAACGTAACTGCTTTCGTGTATGTAGTAGTCGTTCATTTTTTAACTCTTCATAATAAATAACAAATCGGCCCTTCGATGCTTCGGCTGTGCTCAGCAACCGCAAGCTCAGGGACCTCACTTCTCATTCCCATCCCGAGGCCAACACATCGGCGATATGAATCACCTTGATGGGCAAGCCTTCCTTCTCAATGTACGCTTTCTGATGCATCAAGCATGTCATGTCGGTAGAAACGATATACTCTGCACCAGTATTCAATGCATTTTTCACCTTATGACTTGCCATACCCATGGCCAATGTCTCATTGTTGACCTCCAGTGAGAAATCAGCACCACAGCACATATCGGTCTGCTTCATCTCAACCAACTCAAGACCTCTCACCTTCGATAGCAACTGACGTGCTTCCTTGCCGAGTCCCAAGCCTCTAAAGGCGCTACAGCTGTCATGGAATGTTACTTTATACGGGAATTCTGCACCGAAATCATCAAAATACACTTTATTGACCAAAAAATCTGTCAATTCATAGACATTAGCCACCATCCGCTTGAAATTCAAGTGATTGGCGGTATTGAAAAACAACTCGGGATAGCGTTTTTTGATGTAATGCACACAAGCCGCCGAGGGTGCCACCACCGGACCATCGTATGAAAAATCGTTGAGAAACTTGTCACCTAATTCCTTGGCCTCTTCAGTAAAGCCGGCATTGTAGGCAAAACGTCCACAACAAGTCTGCTCAGGATTGTACTCCACCTCAACGCCCGTACGCTCCAACAATTTCATGGTATGGGCAGCCACAGTGGGGAAAAACTGGTCGATGATGCATGGTACAAACAGCTCAACTTTCATGACATAGTATGCAAAAACTGGGCAAAAGTACGGAATTTCTTTAAACTAAGGCCAATAATTGTAAAAAACTGGACTTTTTACCTATTTAACAGGCAAAAAAGAGGCATCTTCCCAAAACTTTGGGTACGATTTTTCTACCACTTCAGGATGGTCGAAATGGACAGGGCCAACGAGCATCGATAACGGTGCCAAAGCCATCACGATGCGATGGTCATTGTGAGCGCAAAAATGCACGGGATGTTGACTCAATTTCGCCATTTCAGTTTGCATTGCCTCCACCCTATCTGATTCCTTAAGATGCAGATTATCAATACCTAAAAACCTATCTTCAATGCCCAATCCTGCACAAGTGGCCGCCATGGTCGGATAGAGGTCGGGATGAGCAGAGAAATCGAAACAGAGCGGGCGTTTTTCAAAAGGTATTTTTCGCAGGACAACAACCTTATCTTCAACAAAAGTGCCAACCCCCAATTGCCTCATCCAATCCACGATGACCACATCACCTTGTAGGCTAGAGGTCCCTGAGCCTGTGGTCCCTGAGGCCCATCGAAGGGTCGAAGGGCCGACCAATCCATGCAACCTGATTTCGCATTCCTCGCTCAATGCTGCCATTTCATACCAATAGGACGCAGCGCTCCAATCTGCCTCGATCTCAAAATCCATTGAATGATAATGCTTTGGAAACACTTTTATCATCCTATCACTTTGCTCGATCTTTGCGCCGAAATGCTGCATCATGGTCAAGGTCATTTCGAGATAGGGCAAAGAACTAAGTTCACCAATCAGTTCCATTTCAAGACCTTGTGGCCACATCGGTGCAGCCAAAAGCAAGGATGAGGCGAACTGACTGCTTTGACTCATGTCGACGGTGACTTTACCCCCTGAAATCGGCTTCCCAACAATTCGCAATGGCAGACAGCCCTCTTTGTCAACACACTGCATATCTGCCCCTAAACCTCTCAATGCCTCCACTATAGGAACCATAGGGCGCTGCTTCATTCGCTGTGTGCCCGTCAAGAGCCAATCTCCTTCATGACACGCAAGATAAGTCGTTAGGAAACGCGCCGCCGTACCGCAGTCGGCGATGTCAATGAGGGTATTGCCAAGTCGGATTTCGTGCAAGGCATGGGCCAGACAGAGCGAGTCATTGGAGTCAGAAAGGTTCTGGAAATCTGGATCAAATCCTCCATAGGCGGCAATCATCACGGCGCGATTGCTTTCGCTTTTGCTGGCAGGCAAATTGATGTCACAATACAGTTTCATCGGCGAGACAGGTTGATTATGTAGTGCAAAGCCGCTTTCACCCATTCCTTCTCAACATCAACATCCCACACAGGCATCCCAACTGCTTCAAGCAGAACGAATCGCGGTTTTTCTCCTTTGTTTTTCTTGTCGTGGACAAGATAACCCAAAATCGGCTCAATATCAGCTTCCGAAAGCGAGATTTCCGCTTCCGAAAGCAACATAGGCAACTTTGCCTCGTAGTCTTTCAGGACTTTTTCATTAAGGCAACATTGCTTAACGGATAGCCATAAAGCACCAACCATACCCAATGCTACCGCCTCACCATGAAGCAAGGGATGATCCGTTGTTAAGCAATAGCTCTCGATGGCATGGCCCAGCGTATGTCCAAAGTTCAATATCTTGCGCAAGCCTTTTTCAGTCGGGTCTTTTGCCACAATGTCCCGTTTGATTTCACCACATCGATCAATATGCTGCTGATAGTTCTTCAAATTGACATTCAATAAGTTGGCATCAGCAATAAAGCCGTATTTCAGCATTTCAGCCAAACCTGAATGAATTTCCCTTGGGGGAAGAGTTTCCAAGAAAACAGGATTGATCATCACATCTTCCGCCTCAGCGAAGGTGCCGATTTGGTTTTTCGCCCCACCGAAATCGATGCCCGTCTTCCCTCCTATCGCTGCATCAACCATCGCGAGCAATGTGGTCGGCACATTGATGAACTTGATGCCGCGCTTGTAAGTTGAGGCTGCAAATCCACCCAAGTCGGTAATGGTTCCGCCACCGAGGTTGATAAGCAAAGCGTTACGGTCGGCATAATGCTTCATCAAAGCTTTCCAAATGCGTTGAACAGTTTGCAGGTTTTTGTGTTGCTCACCCGCCTTGATAACAATCTCAATTGCCGAATCACAATGCAGCCAATGAGCCACTTCGGGCAACCAAAACGGGGCTACGTTCTCATCGGTGAGGATGAAGACTTTCGAGGCTTTGGAAACCGTTTGTATCTGTTTATCAAGCATATTCACTACATTAAACCATTACACCGTCATGGCGGACAAGGATTAGCCATCCCCCTTTGCTAAAAGGTGTCCTTCGTGCATAGGGGATTCCGGATCAAGTCCAGAATGACGGTTAAGGGGCGGTATAGTCGTTTCTGAATCATCTTGGCAAGACTATCATTCTATCACTTGGCAATGGATTATTCTTTCATCGTTGGTCTTGCCATGCTGAATCTCAACACGGATATATTTCTCAGGCAAAAGCGGTTCAATCATCTCGGGCCACTCAATGAGGCAGAGGTTGCCGCTGTCGAAATAGTTCTCATAGCCTATGTCATAGGCCTCTTCCAACTTCTTAATACGATAGAAGTCAAAATGATAGACCGACTCACCTTCTTCCGTAACGTATTCATTGACAATGGCAAACGTCGGACTATTCACCTCGTCGGTGACACCCATTCTGTGACATAAGTTTTTGATTAGCGTAGTCTTGCCCGCACCCATTGACCCGTAGAACGCGATGATGTCGGCTTGATCACGCAGGGAAATCAAGTATTCGGAGATTTCCGAGAGTTGCTCCACACCGCTAATATGGAATTCTTTGGAATTCATTTCTTTGGAATTTGCGCTGCAAAGATAATACTTTTTTTAGAGATTCCCTTGGGGAATGGAAGACGGTTTGTTTTGTAAACCGCGGCGGCTTGTGGAGCCTACGCATAGTAAGCCCTACTTGCCGCCGCTGGAAACGTATAAAAGATAATCCATTCCCGAAGGGAATCTCATCCTTTACTTCGCCGTAAGATGCGTCACCGGAATCAGCATTTCGTTCATGGAGATGCCTCCGTGCTGGAAGGTGTTGCGGTAATAACTGACGTAATAGTTGTAGTTGTTCGGGTAAGCAAAGAAGTCGCTTTCACCAGCAAAGACATAGGTCGTGCTTAGGTTGACTTTTGGCAGGAAGATTTTCTCTGGGTCTTTCACTTCGAAGACTTCCTTGGGGTTGTATTTCAGGTTCTTGCCGTACTTGTAGCGCAGGTTGGTGTTCACCTCGCGGTCGCCAAGGATACGGACCGGCTTTTCGACATAGGTGGAGCCATGGTCTGTGGTGATAATCATGTCGCAACCCTTCTCCGCGATGAAACGCATCATATCGAAGAGGCTGGAATGCTCGAACCAGGAGTACATCAGCGAGCGATAGGCTTCCTCATCATCGGCCAGTTCACGAATGATTTCCATCTCAGTGCGGGCGTGCGAGAGCATGTCAACAAAGTTGTAAACAATGACATTCAGCTTATTAGGCATCAAGTTGGCCATTTGGTCGTAGAGTTTCTTACCCGCTTGCAGGTTCAACACCTTATTATAAGAGTACTTGATGTTCTTTCCAAAACGCTTCAGCTGCTCACCAAGCAGTTCGCCTTCATACTGGTTCTTGGTGCCTTCGTCCTCCTCATCGACCCACCATTTCGGGTAGCGGCGACGGATTTCAAGAGGCATCAGTCCGGCAAAGAGGGAATTGCGAGCGTATTGTGTTGTAGTAGGCAGAATGCTGTAATAGATGTCGTCGGCCTCCACGCGGAAATAGGTCTCAATCAGCGGTTGGATGGCCTTCCATTGGTCGTAACGCAGATTATCAATGACAATGAGGAAGAGTGGTTTGTCGCTGTCATCGAGGCGTGGAATTACCTTGTCGCGCACTACGGTATGCGACATGACAGGTTTCTCCGACTTGCCTTGAATCCAATCCACATAATTGCGTTCAATATAGCGTGTGAACTGCGTGTTGGCTTCCTGTTTCTGGTCAGCGAGAATGCCTTTGATGCCTTCATCGGTCGATTTTTGCAATTCCAATTCCCAACGTACCAAGTTCTTATAGAGGTCAACCCACTCATCGAAATTCAGGTTGTTGTTGAGATCCATGCTGATTTTGCGGAATTCCTGCTGGTAGCTCATCGTCGACTTCTCATCGCGAAGTTTCTTGTTCTCGAGGTTGCGTTTCAGTGAAAGCAGGATTTGGTTCGGGTTAACAGGCTTGATGAGGTAATCCGCTATGTTTGACCCAATTGCATCTTCCATGATTCGTTCCTCCTCGCTCTTGGTAATCATCACCACGGGGAGGTTAGGATATTCGCGTTTGATGACTTCGAGCGCCTCGATGCCCGAGATACCAGGCATTTGTTCATCCAAAAAAACAATGTCGAAATGACGTTGGCGCACAAGGTCGATGGCATCGGAGCCGTTGTTGGCCGTAACTACTTCATAGCCTTTCTGTTCCAAAAACATGATATGGGGCTTCAGGAGATCAATCTCATCGTCAGCCCAAAGGATTGTGGTTTTGTCCATAGTTTAAGTGTTTATGGGTATGAAACGCGAAAACAAGGGTTTTGTTTTAAAGACTTGAAAAAAAATGCACTACCTTTGCGGCAAAATTAGCGGCACATGGCAAACGCATCCAACAAAAAGAAAATCTTCAACGACCCCATTTACGGCTTTGTCAGCATCCCTGATGAACTGCATTTCGACATCATCGAGCATCCTTATTTCCAACGACTTAGGCGTATCAAGCAGGTCAGCATGACCAATCTGGTGTATCCCGGAGCCAACCACACCCGTTTTGCCCACAGCCTTGGCGCCATGCATCTGATGCGTCGCGCCATACAACTGTTACGTGGCAAGGGCTATGAGATTACGGATGAGGAACTGGAAGCCGCTTCCGTTGCCATCCTGCTCCACGACAGTGGCCATGGCCCTTTCTCCCACACTTTGGAGAACAGCATTGTTCACGGCATCTCGCACGAGGAGCTCTCGTTGAAGGTGATGCAGAAGTTCAATGCCATCCATGAAAATCGTTTGGACATCGCCATCGAAATCTTTACTGGAAAGTATTACAAAGGTTTTCTTACCAAACTTATTTCCAGTCAGTTGGATGTCGACCGCATCGACTATCTGAAGCGTGACAGTTTCTTCACAGGTGTGGCCGAGGGCAGTGTGAACGCAGAGCGTTTGTTGGAGATGATGGAAGTGGTCGACAAC
>JAEEGK010004089.1_pt1 | contig 35974 bp, 31 predicted proteins | sample 8958771 | NCBI WGS metagenome assembly JAEEGK01 (sample SAMN16246547, study PRJNA631951) | gut metagenome | biome: gut microbiome; feature: rumen; material: SC-attached | host: Bos | place: Iran: Karaj | collected 2018-10 | reverse complement strand
CCAACCATGCCGACAACCAGACCATTGGCAACCTCACACGCGGCAAGCAACTCGTATGCCACGCAGACGGCAAGATGGAAGTGAGCGACGTTGACAACTTCAACTGCATCGCCTGGAAACTCCGCAAACTCGAATTCAACGACCAGACAGTGGAGGAGATAATGCAGCAGTTAGCAAAAGCCTACAACATCCGCTACCAAATAGCCGACGACGTGCGCGACGCAAAACTCACCGGCACATTCGAGCAACAGGACGTCGAGGCGGTGCTCAACGTCATCGCGCAAGCACTCGACCTCAGCATCGCGCAGGACGCAGACGGCACCTGGCAAATAGGAAAATAAAACCACCACATACCTAAGACAAAAACATTAGGCGGCGACACCTTTACAAAGTAGTTGCCGCCTGATGTTTTTGCGTTTATGATACCATGAGAGGCAGGAGGACATTCATATTATTGATGTTGACAACACTATTGCAGTTGCTACCCGCATCCATCCACGGGCAGACAGACCGCACCAGCGAACCCATCACCATATCCTGCCGCAACGAAACCCTGCGCCACGTCCTCGACCACATCACACGTCAGAGCGGCGTACTCTTCGTATATAACGCCGACCTCATCGACGACCAGGCCCTCATCGACATCAAAATCCGCAACACCGCCCTCCATACCGCCCTCGACCAGATATGCGACATCCTCGGCCTCGACTACTTCCCCGCCGAAAAACAGATAATCCTCAAACCGCGCCAAAAAAACATCACCGCCACCACCTCCGACGACAACGCCCGCACCATCTCCGTAAACGGCTACATACGCGACAAGCAGACCCACGAACCCCTTATTGGTGCCACCATAAGCGTTGAGGGACAGCCGCTTGGCACAGTTACCAACGGCATCGGCTACTACACCCTCACGCTTCGCAAAGGCGAATACACACTGATATTTTCGTACCTCGGATACCGCCGCGAATACATCAAGACCACCCTCTCCGGCAATATCACCATCGACCAAGAACTCGAAAGCACCGAACAACAGGTGGAGGCGGTGGCCATCACATACAGCAAGACGCAGCCCGCCACCAAAAGCCTCCTCAACCGCAGCAGCACGCTCAATGTCAACGACTTCAACAAATATTCGGGACTCGTGCTTGGCGGCGACCTCGTGGGCATCCTCGCCACCGACCACGGCATCACAAGAATATCCGACGGTTCGGCTTTTTACAGCGTGCGCGGTGGTTACAAAGACCAAAACCTCGTCCTTATCGACGAAGCCCCGATATACCACCCGTCGCATTTTTTTGGGTTGTACTCGTCGGTGGCGCCGCAGTCCATCAATTCGCTCGAAGTATATACTTCTGATTTCCCGCTCAAATACGGAGGTCGCCTGTCGTCAATCACCGACATCCGCACCAAGGACGGAAGCCTTGGCAAATTTGGCATCAGCAGCGAGATTACGCCGCTGACGCTCTCCGCCCGTATGGAAATCCCAATCCACGACGACCGTATCACCGCCACCGCCAACATCCGAAAATCTATCCTCGGATGGGTGATGCGCCAGTTAGACATCGACGGCAAATTTTCATTCTACGACATCCACAGCAAAATTCACTTCAAAATCTCGTCAAAAGACAGGCTGTACATTTCTATTTTCAATGGCAATGATTATTACTCCAACCTCGAAACCGGCAACAACTACGCCGTCACTTGGAGCAACATCGCCGCCACAATCCGCCACTACCGCACACTCGGCGCAAAACATTATATGAACCAATCGGCGTATTTTGGTCAGTACAAATATCTGATTTTCACCAACGACGACCACTCCAACTATTGGAATACCCGCATTGGCAATATGGCGTACAAGGCTGATTTTGTGTGGGAGGCAACTCCTTGGATTACAATACGCTACGGCGCGGAATATTCGTACCACGTTTTTGTGCCAGCCACGCTATATTTGGACAACGAAAAGTCAAACAGCGGACTCCTCACCGGCAACGCCGACAATATCGTGGCTTACCTTGGCGCGGAGGCTCAGGCTACCCAAAAAATTGCTGTCAAGGCTGGCGCAAGGGTGTCTATCTGGCAGAATTACGGCCCTGCAAAGAGTTTTTACTTCAATGATACCATCCGTACTTGGGACACCACTTCGTATGGATACGGACGTTTCAACAAATTTGTCCGCGTCGAACCACGCGTGGCTGTGGTTTACAGGGTGTTGCCGAGCCTCGACCTCAAAATTTCAGCCGAGCGCAATGTGCAGTATCTCCACTTGTTGAGCAATTCCATCAGCCCATTCACCACGCTCGACCTTTGGATACCGAGCGGCAACTATTTCAGACCGCAGGAAGTGTTTGCAGCCAATTTTAGCGCGACAGCTCGGATTTGGGATATGACCCTCACGACCTGCGCCTATTACAAATTTTTTCACAATCTCACCGAATACCGTCTGCACGCCAATATGCTGATGAACCGCACGATAGAAAACGAATTTTATCTCGGCAAGGCGAAGAGCGTCGGGCTCGAACTCTCCGCCGAAAAAAACATCGGCAAAATCCGTATGAAGGCGCATTACAGCTACACCTATTCCCGAAAATACACGCCCGAACTATATAAATACGAGTACATCCCCGACAATAATATCCCGCATTGTGTCCACCTGATGACGCTCTACAACATCACGCCGCGCCTTGCCGCCAAGATAGATTGGAATTTCAATTCGGGCATACCGTACACCAAGCCTGTTGGTTTTTATTATTATGACAATTACAAAATCCCGTATTACGGCGACCGCAACGACTCGCGCCTGCCCAATTATCACAAGCTAAATATGGCTGTGGAATATAATTTCAAGAGGCCGCAGATCAAAAATTTTTCGCACAAGATGTCGCTTTCGATTTACAATATTTACAATAGGCACAATTACGTCCTTGTCTCCTACAACAAAATCCGCACCCCCGACGGCAAGTTCTTATTGCCATCGAGCTACACCAAAGACACTCATTTTGTCCCGACGGGTATGTCGCTGCCGGGCGTATTTATGATGGTGAGCTACCGGGTGCAGTTTCAGCAATGAGGTTAGAATATCGACTCAAAATTTGCGCCGTCCAATACTGTGTTGAAAAAGTCGTTCCACGGCTTGGCGAGTGCAAACATATCTATCACCCTGTCCACAAAATCGTCCTCCAAAACTTCCTCGTCCGAGAGCATACGGCTCATATCCCAGTTGCGCATACGGATGAGATGGTCGTAGGGCGAATCTTTGAGATTTTTGGGCAATACCTTCAATGGCTCGGTTTGGTCGAGAGTATAGGTCTCTTTCACAGCCTTTTGCGCGAGAAATTCCTCCAATTGTTTGCCGCCGCCGTAATAAATTTCTTCGCGGATGATTTTGGCGGCTTTGGACGGCGGCATATAGATGCCGGCATCCACAAGGCTCTGCCCAAACACAGGGTCGCTCTTGTCAAACGGCTGAATATGAAGGTAATAGCCCGCGCCGACCACCTTCTTGCCGCCCGGCACGAGGTAAACTCCAAAATGCCGTTTGTAAGGTGCTTTGTCGGCTGAAAACCTCGTGTCGCGGTTGAAACGGAAGATACAATTTTTCACCTCCAATCCGCGCAGCAGCGGGTCGATGACCTGCATTTTGGTCAGGATTTCCTCGCTTAACGCCTTGAAAGTATTACGCGCCCGCTCGTATTCCGACTTGTGCGCGTGAAACCATTCTGTATTGTTGTTTTGCTTGATTTCCCTCAGAAAATCAAGCACTTGTGCCATATCGTATTTCATTTTTTATAATAATTATTATTCTGCGGAACAAAGTTCGATTTCAAAAATCAGTGTCGAAAATCCAGGGATGGGACCCATTGTGCGTGTGCCATATCCCTGAGTGTAAGGAATATACACTTCCCAACGGTCGCCAATGTGCATTTTTTGCAGTGCCGCGCCAAAACCGGGGATTACCTCGTTGATTCTGAACGCCTCCGGCACGCCGCGCTTGTAGCTGTCGTCGAACACATAGCCGTCGGCGCGTCGTCCGCGATAATGGCAGGTGACAACACTGTTGAAAAACGACGGACTCTTGCCCTTGCCGCTCGCCAACACCTTGTAATACACTCCATTGCCCAATTCCAAAACGCCTTCCGCCTTGGAAATTTCGTCCATAAAACGCTGATTCTGTTCTCTATAATCTTTTCTTGCCATAATGTATTGTTGTTTACTACGAAAAACACGAAAAACACGAAATTTTCTGTGTTACGGAATTATTTTTTTCGCGTCTTTCGTGTTTTCCGTAGTTAATTAATAATTGCCCTTGCTGCCACGTACCCTGTTGTCCAGCAGCCTTGCAGGTTGTATCCGCCGGTGATAGCGTCCACGTCGAGTGTCTCGCCGGTGAAGTAGAGATGCGGGATGGTTTTTGATTCCAACGTATTGGAGTTCACCGAGTTGAGCGACACTCCGCCGCAAGTTACAAATTCGTCCTTGAATTGTCCGCGACCCGAAACGTGGTACAAATCCGCCGTCAACGTGCTTATCAACTTGTTGAGATTTTTCTTGCCGAGTTCCGAATATTTGGTCGTCGGGTCAATCTCTGCACGGCTAATCAAATATTCCCAAAGCCTTTGCGTCAAGCCTCGCGGATGTGCGGATACGATAGATTTTCGGGCGTTAACATCCATAATATTAGACATTTGCGACCGTGCCTCATCTTCCGTAACGCCAAGCCAATTCACTAACAAATCACATTTATAATTATTGTCGGCGAGATACCGCGCCGCGTATGACGACAATTTCAAGACCGCCGGACCCGAAAATCCAAAGTGAGTTACCAACAATCCGCCTTCCGCACGGAATTTTTGACCGGGAATTTGCACGACGGCATTTTCAACCGACGCGCCCATCAAGTTGGTGAGGATGTTGCTCTTTACCTTCAATGAAAACAGCGACGGCACAGGCTCAATCATCTCTATGCCAAGTGTTTCCAACGATTCGTAAAGCCCGTCCTTGTGCCAGCCGCCAGTAGCAATTACCACTGCGTCAAAAACATCGTCGCCAACATTGCCGTCGGAAAAATTTATCGAAAATCTGCCGTCATCCAACACCGAAATTGCAGTCGCCTTCCGCCCCGTCAACATCCACACGCCCAATTTGTTGAGCGTCGAAAGAAGAGTTTCGCAGACCTTGGCGGCACTGTTGGAAGTCGGGAACAATCTGCAATCGTCCTGCGCGTACAATTGGATTCCGTGCCGCGCAAACCATTCGGCGGTGCTGTTGTGGTCAAATTCGTGAAAAAGTTTTTTCAACAAATTGTAGCCGCGAGGATAGACCTGTTGGAGATTTTTGACGCCCTCAAAAGTGTTGGTGATGTTGCAGCGTCCGCCGCCGGTCATCGCGAGTTTGTGCAACGGATGTATGCCCGCCTCAAAAACCGTCACGTCGGCCTTGGGGTTGGACTCCTTGATATTGATGGCGCAAAAAACTCCCGACGCGCCACCGCCAATAATTGCTATTTTGGGTACTTGTTCCAATTTTTTTGTTTTTTAACGTACAAATTTACGGAAAAAATTTGGTTTGGACAAAAATCTTTCATAATTTTGTTGATGTTAACCAAATCTATGCAACTATGGAATTTAAGAAGTACAGTTCGATAGAAAACTCCTTCAACACCGAATTTGTGGAGCAGGTGAGGGCTAATGTCCCCGCCGACTTGCGTTTTGTGGTGCAGGAGAAGGTGCACGGTTCCAATACGAGTTTTGTGACCGACGGCAAGGAAATCAAATTTGCCAAGCGCACCGACTACATCGCTGACGGGGAGAAATTCTTTGATTATGAGGAACTTCTCGACCGTTACACTCCAAAAGTAAAAAAACTCTACGCTGCCCTCAAAAAACAGTACAAAGATATGGATTTTGCCATTATTTATGGTGAAATGTTTGGCGGCGCGTATCCGCACAAGGACGTCGCGAAAGAAAAAACGATGACCATTCAGAAGGGCGTCTATTACTGTCCTAACCACGAATTTTACGGTTTTGACATATACGTATCCGAGCCGTCGGGCAAGCATTACCTGAGCGTCGAGGATACCAACAAGTTTTTTGAGGACAACGGCTTCCTCTACGCCAAGACCCTGTTTGAAGGCACGTTGGACGAGTGCTTGAACTACCCCAACAAATTCCCGAGCCAAATTTCGCAATGGCTTGGTTATCCGCCGATTGAGGACAATATTTGCGAGGGCGTTGTAATCCGTCCCGTGGTGCCGACATACATCGGCTACGGCGACCGCGTATTAATCAAAAACAAAAATGAACGTTTCGCCGAAAAGAAGAATTACAAGAAACGCCTGAAAGAGGCAAAGCCCGACCCCGTATATTCCGACGCACTCAACGCGCTGATTGCCAAGGGTTCGCTCTACGTAACCGAAAACCGTCTCAACAACGTCGTAAGCCACATCGGTCAGGTGTCGATGCCCAAAGACCTCGGCAAACTCATTGGAATGTACTCCAAGGACATCATCGACGATTTCATCAAGGAATCGTCCGCCGACTACAACAGCCTCGAAAAGCCCGAGCAAAAACTCCTCAACAAGGAAATCAACCAATTGGCGACGGCATTAATCAAAAAAGTGTACAAAATACCAAACTAAACGAAAATGGAAAGACTTGACGAAACCGACCTGATGATTCTCGATGCTCTGCAAGAGGATTCGTCGCTCACCAACCGACAACTCGCCCAAAAAGTCCACCGCTCGCCCACGCCGGTTTTTGAGCGCGTCAAGAAGATGAAGGACGAGGGCTACATCAAAAAGTATGTCGCCATCCTCGATGTTGACAAACTCAACTGCGCCTTTATGGCTATCTGCAATATCAAGATGAAGCAACATTCATACGAGAATGCGCAGAAGATAATGCAGGCGGTGCAGGAGATGGACGAGATAGCCGAATGTTACAACATTACAGGCGATTACGACTTCCAACTCAAAATCTACGTATCGTCGATGAAGGAGTATCAGGAGTTTATCCTCCGCATACTTGGTCAATTGGACTGCATCGGCGGCCTTAGCAGTAGTTTTGTGATGGGCGTCGTAAAACAATCGTACAAAATACCGATTACCAGAAACTTGAAGAAGTAGCCGATGATAACGCAACGACACATAACTCTCGCCAGAAAGTCGAGAGGGTTTCACCTGATAACGGCGGAGATTGTCAAGGCACTTGGCGAATTGCCGGAATGTGGCTTGCTCAATCTCTTCATCAAGCACACCTCCGCCGCGCTCTCCATCAACGAAAACGCCGATCCGTCGGTGCGAGTTGATATGGAGATGATAGCCAACCGCCTTGTGCCGGACGGCGACCCGCGCTACGCCCACGATATGGAGGGCGACGACGATATGCCCGCGCATTTCAAGTCGTCGATGATGGGCGTATCTCTCACAATCCCAATCTCCAACCACCGCCTCGACCTCGGAACTTGGCAGGGCATCTACCTCTGCGAATTTCGCGACTACGGCGGCGCACGAAGCGTTACGGCAACGATTGTCAGTTGATGATTTGTTGATTTGTTGATTTAATGATTGAATTAATTGTATTGAAATATGACACCACTACTCAAAAAACATAAAAGCGTAAGGAATTTTTCGCGGAGGATTGTAGATGAAACCATCATCAAGGACATCCTCGAAGCCTCTGTCCGTGCTTCCAATACGGGCAATATGCAGTTGTACAGCATTATATTGTCCACGCAGCCAAAAATCAAGGAAAAACTGTTTCCCTTGCATTTCAATCAGCCGATGGTGAAGCAGGCTCCATTGGTGTTTACATTTTGCGCCGATGTCAATAGGTTTTCGCAATGGTGCAGGCAGCGTGGCACAGAGCCGTGCTACGACAATTTTCTGTGGTTTTCCACGGCGTTGGTGGACACCATACTCGCCGCCGAAAATGCCGCCCTCGCCGCCGAAGATAACGGACTTGGCATCTGTTTCCTTGGCACTACGATGTACAATGCCGAGGAGATTGCGCGTGTGCTCTGCCTTCCCAAAGGCGTTGTGCCAGTGGTTACAATGGTGGCGGGCTATCCCGTGGTGCAGCCCAACGGCGAGCTTACGGAGAGGTTGCCGTTGGAAGCCGTGGTGCATTTTGAGACCTACCGCAAATACACCGACGAAGCCATCGATGGTTATTTTTCAGAAATAGAAAACCTCGACAAGATGAAGGCTTTCGTTGCGGAAAACAACGTCAACAATCTTGCCGAGGTATTCACCCAAGTGCGCTACACCGCCCACGACGGCGCAACATTCTCACAGAAATATTTGGATTTTGTGAAGAAAAGTTTTTCGATTATTTGATTTTCTTCAATCCAATTTCGGTGCGTTTGCCGTCTTTTGTGACAATGAGTTTGAGGTAGTCGTAGCTGTCGCCAAGTTTTTTGAGCACGCCGGCTTCCTCAAAGTCTTTGCCCTCTTGTTTGAGATACAGCACCGAATCATTTTCGATTTTGTAGCCCAATGCTATCGGCAGCGACACATCCGTATTCTCTATACTTTTGATCATCTGCATTACTGCTCCTGATGCATCTACAATGGCAGTTTCTGATTCAAACTGTACCGTAACATCCAGATTGGAAAACAACATCGAGGCCAAACCCGACGCCATATCGTTGCCATTTCCGCTCTGTTCCATTATTTCCTGCAACGCTGGTGCAAGGTCTATCTGGTAGCGTCCCTGCAAGCCTTCCTTATTGACGGCATCCTTTCCGCCGCCGCACGCCGACAATATCACCATTGCCGCCAATGCAAGTGAGGTAAAAATTTTTTTCATAATATTGTTTTTGATTAAATGTTCGCCACAAATATAAAACGTTTTTGTGAATAAATCTACTCTCATCCAACAAAAAAAATATTTAGTTGAATTTTTTATAGGGTAATGAATGGTTTGCGTGTTAAATAAATGTAAACACATTGTTGAGGCCTCAACAATTATAACAGAAACACATTGCAAACAAAATTAAAGCTTACTAACATGAACATCACAAAAACTTTCCTTGCAGCGTCGATGGCTGCAATGCTCCTAATTGGCGCGACGTCCTGCGACAAGGACGATGACAACAAGACGGAAGAGCAGTCACAGAATCCTGAGCCGCAGAACGTTGCAGACATCAATGCCGCCACAATCTCAAAGAAGGCGGTATTTCCAAGCGACGGCAGCATCCAGCAGATTCTCTACTCCGACCAATTCAAGGACTTCACCTCCAAGGTAGCCAAATTCGCCAACAACGCCGCCATCAATATCGGCGCACAAGGCAATGACAACATCGCCGTGTCGCCTGTCTCCATTTTTATGGCGTTGGCAATGTCGGCTGAATGTGCCAACGGCGACACCCGTCAGGAACTCCTCGACGCAATGGGCATCACCTACGACGAGCTCAATGCCAACATCCAGGCACTCTGCTACACCTTCAACAAGGCACTTGGCTACAGTGATGACGGCGAAGTAAAAAACCTCATCAAGTGCGTCAATTCCTTGTGGGTGCGCAACGACCTTACCAACAAGATGAAGGACGACGGCATCAAGGCTCTCAACAGCTATTGCTACTCCGACCTCTTGAAAATGGATTTTGCGTCCTACAATGTCAACGAAATCATCAAGTCCTACATCTCCAACGAGACCAACGGACTGCTCCAACCGGATTTCGACTACGACAGCAATACCGCCATCCTGCTCATGAACGTCATCTACCTCCGCGAGATTTGGAATGAGTATGGCCACGACCTGCCGTTTACGGACGACAATTACGATTTCCTTTGCTATGACCAGTCAAAAGTCAGCTCCAAGCTGCTCCAAGGCTCTTATAACTACGGCAGGGCTGTGGAGACAGAGAAGTTTCGCAAATTCAAGACCTCTACCAACAGCGGTCTTCAACTGACTTTCTTCGTGCCAAAAGACGGCTACACCCTTGACGACATCTACACTTCGGACGTCCTCAATGACCCGACGCCATACGAATGTATAGACGAAGCCGCCAAGAAGAGATATTACACCCGCTGCTTCTTCCCTGAATTTGAGGCTGCATACGACAACGACCTTGCTGATGTAGTTAAGAAGATGGGTGTGGGTAAGTTTTTCAGTGCTGGTGAGTGTGATTTCTCCAACTTGACTGATTACGATGTATATTGCCGTAGCATCAACCACATCACCAAACTCGAAGTTGCCCGCAAAGGCATTGAGGGCGCAGCTGTTACAATTGTGGAGATGGCTGACAAAGCCAGTGGAGGACCATACGAGGACGAATGGGAGGACGTTCTTGAGGATTTCATCGTTGACCGCAATTTTGCCTACATCCTCAGCATGGACGGCGTGCCTGTATTCACTGGCGTAGTCAAGACCATCAAATAATATACGACCAACCTATCCCCGCATAAAAATAAGCAACTAATTCATTGACAGAAACACATATTTATTAACCTTTAAAAAAAAAAAACTATAACATGAATTTTTTGAAAACAATTTCAGCGGCTGCAATGTCAGCAATGCTCCTAATTGGCGCGACGTCCTGCGACAAGGACGACAACATCGACGAGCCGAATTCCGGCACCAATCTCGACAATTACAAGCCGCACAACGAGGCTGCAATCTCCAAAGCGCAGATTGCAGCCAAGGTAAATCCTTTCAAGGATGCCTACTACTACGATGTAATGCAGTACGTATGGAGCAAAGAGTACAAGGATTTTGCCAACAAGGTTGCCAAGTTTTCCAACAATGCTGCCGTAGCCATCGGCGCAAATCCACAGGGCAACACCGCCGTATCGCCATTGTCGGTATTTATGGCGTTGTCGATGGCGGCAGAATCTGCCAACGGCGACACACGTCAGGAAATCCTCGACGCAATGGGCATCACCTACGAGGAACTCGCCGCCAACATCAAGTACCTGTGCTACACCTGCAACCAAGTTTTTGACCGTGGTTCTGCCAACAGTGACGGCAAAAACAGAATCAAGAGCGTCAATTCGCTGTGGGTGCAGAATGGCGTCCAAGTGAAGGATGCCGGAGTAAATTCCCTGACCTCCAACTATTTCGCCGACTTGTTCAATATGGATTTTGAAGGCAGCGATGTCAACAAAATCATCAAATCCTACATCTCCAACGAGACCAACGGATTACTCAGTCCCGACTTGGAACTGACCGCCGAAACCTTTCTCGTCCTGATGAATGTGGTGTATCTCCGCGACATTTGGGACGATTGGGGCGACGACCTCGATTTGACTGACAAACCGTATGATTTCGTCAACTACGACCGCTCCACATTGTCCACGCAACTTCTCAAAGGCTACTACCGAGGTGGCAAGGCTGTGGAGACCGAGAAGTTCCGCAAATTCTACACCACCACCAACGCTGGTCTCTCGATGACATTCTTCGTGCCAAAGGACGGCTACACGCTCGACGACATCTACACATCTGATGTTCTCAACGACCCGACGCCATACGTCACTGTCGATACTACCTCCAATCCGGAAGTCAATTACAGCTTCCACACCCGCTGTTTCTTCCCAGAGTTTGAGGCTTCTTTTGACGATGACATCAAAGATGTAATCCACAAGATGGGCGTCAACAAGTTTTTCACACGCGGCGGCTGCGACTTCTCCAACCTCACCGACGAAAGAGTTTTTTGCAACCAAATCCGCCACATCACCAAACTCGAAGTTTCTCGCCAGGGCATCGAGGGCGCGGCTGTAACAGTGGAAATGATGCAAGGCTCGGATGGTCCCGGTTTCGAGGAAAAGGTTTGGGAGGATGTCTATTACGACTTCCCCGTTGACCGCAACTTCGCCTACATTCTCATCAAAGATGGTGTTCCGATTTTCACCGGCGTAGTCAAGTCGATTGCCAAGTAGCAATACAAACCTATTGTAATCGTTTGGAAGACGATATATCTATTACCCTACACATTGACGGCGTAACTGTTAATGTGCAGGGTTTTTCGGTGTTGTAATCGTTAATTAATGTTAAATCTTCCCTTCTCCCTGTAATATTTTTGCTACTTTGTTGTCAATTGTATGAAAAGATAAAAACAAACCGATATTACACATTATGAGAAAGAGTATCATCATTGCAATCCTGTGCGCCTTTGCAGCATTGGCGGTGCAGGCCAAGGGTAAGACCATCGTTTGGGAAAACCCTACTACTGAGTATGGAAACATCTATGGCGACGGATTTTTCCGCATTGCCGTTGATGTTGACAAGGTGGAATTGAAGACCGACGAAACCGTGGTGCATCTCACGGCTATGGAGCGGTCTGACTATCCTGACTTTAAGTTTCGCTTTGCGAGCGACACTTATCTGAAAGTGGGCGACACACGCTACGCCCTTGTGTCTGCCGACGGCATCAAACTCGACGAGTGGGTGCAGACCGACAAGGACTACCGCCTCAAAATGGCGTTCCACTTCAAGCCGTTGCCACTAAGTACCAAGTCGTTTGACTTCATCGAGGGCGACGGTGATGGCGCGTTCCAGATCAAGGGCATCAAGTCGGTTGAGGAACGTTGGAAACAGATTTTCCCGTCCTATTGGCGCGACGAGAAGACGGGCGATTGGGCGATTGCATTTATGGACGAGTGCGCCGTCTATCAATGCAAGTTTTGGGATTACAAGCAACGCAACGTCAATCCCAAGACCGGTGAGGCAGATTTCATACTCACCAACGGCAACCAAGAAATCAAGGTCGTTGTTGGCAAAGACCAAAAAGGCAGACGCGCAATGCAGATAGACGGCAAAAGTGTTGTCTATCAGATGATAACAAGCCGTTTCCTGCCCGACTATCCCAACAAGGACACCCGCACCGATTTTGTGAACACCGGCTACAAGACCGACACAATCACCGTAGTTGGCTGGATCAAGGACATTCCGCAGTGGATGAATATGAAGACGTTTGATTTTTCATATAATAATTTCATTACCGACGACCAAGAATCTGTCTATGCCGATTTGGACGCGCTGGGACGCTTCACGGTGAAGATTCCTATTCTCAATAGTTCCGAATTTTTCTGCGATTGGAATCAGTGTTTTGTCCGCACGATGTTGGAGCCGGGCAAGACATATTTTATGCTCTACGATTTCAAGGAGGGTCGCCGTATGTTTATGGGCGACGATTGCCGCCTGCAAAACGAACTCTACAAACATCCTCTCGGCTGGGCGATGCTCCGTATGGAGGATGGTGACGACGTACACAAGTACATTGCTTCCGTTGACAGCATCCTCGTGGCTCACAATGCAAGCATCGACAATCTTTGCAAGGCACATCCTACGCTTTCGGCGCGTTTTGCAAAATTCAAGAAGGACAATATTCTGTGGCAGTACGCACGAAATGTTGGTCAAGCACGTTTTCGTTGTCCAGACTACAAGTTGCCGGAGGATGTGCGACAATATGCATACGATACTTTCTGGTCTAAAATGGAGCATCCGTACACTTTGCATCGCGACATCAGAGGTTTTATTCGCGACTATGTGGACGATGCCAAAACAAGAGGGTCTATGAGATTCTCTTTAATGGAACACCTTGATGAGATAGAATGGACTGACGAGGAAAAGGCTCTAATCAATCGCTATAATACTCGCTGGGAAGATTTGCAGGTTCGAATTCAGGCGGCGACCACTGATGAGGAAAAACAAAAGATTTGGCAAAACGACAGCATTAAAAATGCGGAGTTGAATTCAAAAATGGTGGCTACAATTTACAATGGTCGTAAGGCAACCAAACTTATGAATGAATATTTTCTGTACGAGTCGATGAAGCAAGCCAAACACGTGCTGGATTCTCTGAATGTGGAGCCAATAATCCACGATGTCCTTATCTCGAAAGAGGTATATAATAAAATCGACTGGCAACGCTCGCCGATTGATCAAAAATATATCGACACGTTGAAGTCTTGGCTCAATAATCCGACTTTCGCAGATAGGGTGGTGAATCTCAACGACCGCTACATCGCCATTGCAAACCGCGATTTCGACAGGTTGGTGCTCAAATCGTCCGACAATCTGCAAGGCATCAGCGAGGGCAAGGCTCTCCTCGACAAAATCATCGAACCCTACAAAGGCAAATTTGTGCTGTTGGACATTTGGGGAACGTGGTGCGGCCCTTGCAAGGAGGCTCTTTCGCACTCCACAGAAGAATATTCGCGTTTGAGTGATTTTGACATCGAATATCTCTACCTCGCCAATAATAGTCCGCAGGATTCGTGGGAGAATGTCATCAAGGAATACAACGTGAGCGGCGACAATGTGGCGCATTACAATCTGCCTGGCGATCAACAGGCGGCAATAGAGCGTTACCTCGATGTACACTCTTGGCCAACTTACAAGCTCTTTGACCGCGACGGCAATTTGCTCGATGTGGAAGTGAATCCTCGCGACCTTGAAGGCACGGCTCGCCTGTTGGAACAATTGAACCGATAATTGCAATCATCATCCATACAAACAAAATCAGCGGAACTCTTTTCAAAAAGTTCCGCTGATTTTGTTTCTGTTAGTATTCCTCCTCGTTGAAGAAGAAGTCGTCGTTGCTGGGGTAGTCGGGCCAGATGTCTTCGATGCCCTCGTAGATTTCGCCGTCGTCGTCGATTTCTTGGAGGTTTTCGATGAGTTCCATCGGTGCGCCCGACCTCATGGCGTAGTCAATCAACTCGTCCTTGGTAGCTGGCCAAGGTGCGTCTTCCAACTTGGTTGCCAATTCCAATGTCCAATACATAACGTTTTATGGTTTTATAGGGTTTGTACTATTGTTATTCTGTGTTCAAAAAAGTGCGCAAATATAATCAATAATACAATCGGTACAACAAAAAAAATGTTAATTTTTTGTTTAGTTTATCCAAAAATTATAAGAATAAATATTCTTTTAATTCTTTGCCATTCTTTCAATTTTTGGATAGAGAGTAATTAGAAAAACCTCTTGATAAGGTCGTCGGTGGTGATGCCCTCAGCCTCGGCGCGGTAGTTGCGGACAATCCTGTGTCTCAATACAGGCAGGGCTACAGCCCTCACGTCGTCGATGTCGGGCGAATATTTGCCGTGGAGCAATGCGTATGCCTTTGCGCCAATTACAAGGTACTGCGACGCACGTGGACCTGCTCCCCAGTTGAGGTATTTGGTGGCGTCGGGGTGGGCGTTTTCGGTGTTGCAGCGCGTCTTGGCTGCGAGGGTGACGGCATATTTGATAACATTGTCGGCGATGGGCGCACGGCGTATCAATCCACGGTAATACATCATCTCCTCACCCGAAAGTACCTTGTTGACCTCGGCGGTGATGTTTGACGTAGTGTTTTTCACGATGGTGATTTCGTCTTCGAGGGTGGGGTAGTCGAGGATTACATTAAACATGAAGCGGTCCAATTGCGCCTCGGGCAGCGGGTACGTGCCTTCCTGCTCTACCGGGTTTTGTGTTGCCAATACGAAGAAAGGCTCGTCGAGTTTGTAATTGTTGCCCGATACGGTGATTGTATATTCCTGCATCGCCTCCAATAGTGCCGATTGAGTCTTTGGCGGAGTACGGTTGATCTCGTCGGCGAGGATGATGTTGGCGAAAATGGGGCCTTTCAAGAATTTGAACTTGCGGTCGTCGTCCAAAATCTCCGAACCCGTGATGTCTGACGGCATCAGGTCGGGCGTAAACTGTATGCGGCTGTATTTGAGGTCGAGCACTTTTGATATTGTGTTGACAAGCAATGTCTTGGCGAGACCCGGCACGCCCACGAGAAGGCAGTGTCCGCCCGCAAACATCACCGTCAGTACCTGCTCGATGATTTCTTTCTGTCCAAAGACCATCTTGCCGATTTCCTGCAAGAGCTGGTCGTGGCGTTCTTTGAGGCTGTCGGCAGCCTCTACATCGTTTTTAAATTCTATGCTCATAGTCGTAGAATGTTTTGGTGGTTGGTATTGTGATAAAAATACTCCTTATCGCTTCAATTCCGAGTGCAGCCATCCGTTGTATTCGAATGGGCATTGCTTGTATTCGCCGGAGATTTTGATGTAGGTGTTTTGTGATTTGTCCACAATCCACTTGTCGTAAGCTTCGCGGTATTTCTTGTCAAGAGCCATGTCCTGGATTACCTGGTAGTCGGTCTCGATGCTGGCGATGTGCGGCTCCACTTTCGATTTCACTTTGAGAATCACGTATACTGAGGCGCCCATGTTGTCATACGTCTCAAAGGGTCGCGTGTATTCGCCCTCTTTGAGGTTTTTGATGTTGTAGTAGTTGGTGGGGAAAATGTCGTCCACCGTAAACTTGGATGTGCCGTTGCGCGGATGCATCATCAGACCGCCGTTTTTGTTGGTCTTTTCGTCCTGCGAATAGAGCCTTGCCGCGTCCTCAAAAGTGATTTTGCCGCTTTGGATGGCGTTGTATACGCTGTCGGCGCGTTGCTTGGCGCGTTGCTTGGCTTCGGGCGTGAATTTGGGTTTCATGAGGATGTGGCGGAAGTTGATTCGCTCGCCCTTGCGGTCTATCAGCTGTATGATGTGGTAGCCGTAATCTGTCTTGATGACGTCGGAGATGGAATCTTTTTTGAGCTTGAACGCCGCCGCCGAAAATTCGGGTACGAGTTCGTTGCGTGATGTCATTCCGTATTCGCCGCCCGACGATGCCGAGCCGGGGTCTTCGCTGTAAAGGATTGCCTTGGTCTCGAATAATGCGCCGTTGTGTTCCACGTCGTTTTTGATGTCGAGGAGGCGTTTTTTCACGTCCTCGATGTCCTTTGGGGAGATTTCGGGGTAGAATACAATCTGGTTGAGCTCAAATTCGAGGTCGATAAGCGGCAACGAATCCTTTGGCAGCTTGCGGTAGAAGTTGTTGACTTCCGAGGGTGTCACCTTGATGTCCTTGGTGATTTCGTCGCGCTCGAGCTGTGCGAGGAGCTGGTCTTCGGTGACGTCGCGGAGGTCTTCCTTGATTTCGCCGAGGGGCTTGTTGAAGTATTCCTCTACCTTTTCGAGGCCGCCGAGCTGGTCGATGAAGCCTTGCAGACGGTTTTGGATTTCGGCGTCCACTTGTTTTTCGCTTACGGTGATGGAGTCGATGTCTGCCTGCGATACGAGGAGCTTCTGGTAGAGCATGTCTTCGTAAATCTTGCATTTGGTGGTCTGCACGTTGCGCGCCCTTGCCTGGAAGTACTGCGATTCTATTGCTGATTCGAGTACGGGGCTGTTGCCCACCACCGCCACAATACGGTCTATGATGATGGTGTCGCCGGACGCAGGCTGCTGCGCCATAGCCGGCAGGGTTGCCATTGTTGCAATTATTATCGCTATCTTGGTCATTAAATGTTTCATATCGTTAGTTTTGTGTTTGTGCAGTTGGATGATAATATTCGAAGTTGTTGTTGCGCTCCGCATTCTCGTAGATGCTCTTTTCGAGGCGGTTGATGATTTCGGTCTTGCGCTTGTTGAGCAGAATCATCGATATTGACGGCTCAGCCATTTCAAATGGCATCACGTCGCCCACGGGCATGAAGTCGCGTATCTTCAATAGATAGACGTATGCGCCTTCGTTGATGCGGATGATGCCGTGGGCTTTGAGCGCAAAGTCTTTTTCAGACACGGCGGTAGGCATCAGGTTGGATGCTTGCGCGAGCGGTGTCCAATGATTGTCGAAGGTCTCAAATTTTGCGGCTTTGTCGTGGCAGAGTTCAAGCAGCGCGAGCGAATCCTTCTCCGAATGGAAATTGAGGAGCCTCTGCACGTTGTACGTGTCTTCGGGCGTGTCGAGCAGCTGCACGAATATGCACCTGACTGCCGGCGTATTGAGCATGAAATTGTCGGGGTTGTTGTGGTAATATTCGGCTATCTGCTCCTCTGTGACCACGGTGTCGAGGTTTTCCTTTACAAAAGCGTCTTTGTATTTATAAATCAGGAGGTTGCCTCGGTATTCGTCGAGCTGTTTCTGCACGTCCATCTGTTCTGGCGTGAGGTTGAGTTCGGCTTTTTTGATCATCAGCTGCTGCTTCACCCATACGTTGGTGTATTGTAGGACGAGCGACGTGCTGTCCTCTGGTGATGCGCCTTTTGGTACGAGGTCGCCAAGGTCTTCGTAATACAGATAACTGTCAAAAACCCTTGCTATCGGCGTCTTGCCGTTGTGTATGTCTTCGTTGCCGCATGCTGTGGTCATTATCGCGAGCAGCAACGCCGCCAGTATTTGGCGTATTTTGCAATTTGTCATTTTAATTGTTCCTAAAAATAATCAAAACATCGTTTCCAGCACCTGGCTTGCGTCGGGCTTGATTTCCAAGTGGTATTTGGCGCGGAGCTGTTGGATGTAGTCTTCTTTTTGGCTATTGAAATACAACGGAGCCACCGTCGGGTAGATTTCATTGGCAGGCAGGTCTTCCGGCTGTTTTTCTACGGCAACTATTGCCAATGTGTGCTGCTCCGGGAAGAAAAACACCTTGCCGTGGTTGCCGTGGTCGTAATCGTCTATGATTCTGTCTGCCAGAGTGTTGTCGCCTTTGCTGAATATGCCTGCGTCTCCGTTTTTCATTATAGTGGAATTGTAGGCGAATTGCGGATTTGCGGCGAGTTCGTTGGCAACCTTGGCGGCTCTTTTGCGGTTTTGCTCTGAGAAGTAGTCGTAAAACCTGATATTGAGCACGTAGCTCGTTTTTAGCGAGAGCCGTGTGTCCTTGTAATATTTGTACACCTTGGATGTGTCGGCGGCGTTGCGTGCAAACTGCTTGAAGGGGTTGAGCATCTCGAAGTAGAGCATGTTGGAGTAATACTTGAGCTCGTCGTTGTATGCTCCGCTGCTGATGATGATGTCTGATGCGGCCTGCATCGTGAGCATGTCCAAGTAGTCGTCGTAACGGTGCGAGACGTATTCGGGGATTTTGGTGTAGCCCGCCTTGTACTGATTGTCGCGGATGTATTCGGCAAATTCGAGCAGAGAGTGCGACTTGCCCGCAAATTTGAGCAACTCGCCTTCGAGACCGCTGCCGAGATTGGGATTCCATTGAGCCTCGAATATCGCCGAGTCGGGCATCAGGCGGCATATCTTGTCAAACTTTGCCGTCTTCTGGTAGCCTGATATGTTGCGCACAGAGTCGAGGAAATTGTCGTAACACTCGTTGAAAATGTCTGTGCCCCAGATTCTTTGGTCGAGGGTGCGGCGGTAGTGCTTGTCGGAATTGAGCGGCGTCTGCGCATTGAGCCTTGCAATTAGGTAATAATTGGGCGTCTCTATCACTTCCGAACATTTGCCAACGCCGGGTATGTCGGCGATTTGCGTGGAATATTTGCGGTACGCTGCGGCGAGTGTCATGTGTTCCGAGTATTTGATTTCGGAATATTTCAGCTGCAGGTCGTCAAAATTTTTGCCGGATTTGATAAGACCAGCAATGGAATCGATGAGCCTTTTGAGCGAATCGTTGACGATATGGCGTGCCTGTTTCCTGATTATAATGGGCGATATGTCCACCTCGGCGATGGCGTCGCGGCGACCGTTCACCTTGATGATGTAATATGAATCGCCGGAGCGTATTGGGCGCGATATTGCTGTGTCCTTGTAATGGTCGAATATGTAGTCCAACGCCTCCGCGCCCACATTGAAGTCGATTGGCGACACCCAACCCAAATATCCGCCGTCGTATTTGGTTTGCGGGGAGTCTGACATTTGCATTGCGGCTTCTTCAAAAGTGCGTCCGTTGGCTATGCGCTCGATGAGCCTCTGTGCCTTCTTGTACGCCACAGATGTGTCGCGCCACGAATTGCTGTAGATGTCCACCCTTGCCGCCCACACCTTGTACTGGTATGCCGAGTGTTGGTAGAGCTTGGCGATGAGAGCCTGGCTGCGCGGATTGTTGGCCACATGTTCAAGCATGAGCCTATTGCCGTAATACTGCATCGCGTTGCGGAATTGCGTGGTAGTGTCGTATGATTTGGTCTTGGCCTCGTGTACCAACAGCCTGTAATCTGCATAATCCAACATCAACGAATACAGCCCGAATGTGTCCGCCTCATCTACGAAGTCCCGGCACTCCCGGCGAAACTCCTTGGCAGACACGTCTTTGCCGTCAATGCTAAAAAGCGGCTGCGCCCAGCCTGACAAGCTGATAGTCAGGACGAGGAGCATCAGATATGTTTTTCGAAGCATGTATCTATGTTAATTATATTTGTAAATTTTCCGCAAAATTACAAATAATTTGCCAATTAACACTGATTTTTCCCTTAAATTTAGTTATATTTGCACTCGACGGTTGCCGATTGACCGTGCATATTACAGAATAGGAGGACAAATGAGCATTTACAGCGACATATTAAAGAAGTACTGGGGGTACGACGGCTTCCGCCCATTGCAGGAGGACATCATCCGCTCCGTTGCCGACCTCAATCAGGACACTCTCGGACTGCTGCCCACAGGCGGCGGCAAGAGTATCATCTTTCAGGTGCCCGCGCTGTCCAAGGAAGGCACTTGCATCGTGATAACTCCGCTCATTGCGCTTATGAAAGACCAGGTGGAAAACCTCCGCCGCCGCAACATCAAGGCGGCAGCCGTGTATTCGGGTATGACCTCGATGGAAATCCAGATGGCGTTTGAATCCTGCATCTTTGGCGACACCAAATTCCTGTATATGTCGCCCGAAAGACTTGGCACAGAGATGTTTATAGAAAAAATCAAACAGATGAAAATAAGCATCCTCGCCATCGATGAGGCTCATTGCATTTCGCAATGGGGCTATGACTTCCGCCCGTCGTACCTGAAAATCGCCGACGTCCGCGACCTCCTTCCCGATGTGCCGGTGCTTGCCTTGACAGCAACCGCAACGCCTGAGGTGGCCGACGACATTATGGACAAATTGAAGTTTAAGTCCAAAAACCTTTTCCGCAAGAGTTTCGCCCGCAAAAACCTCATCTACCTCGTCCGCAAGGTCGCCGACAAGAATAGTTATCTGCTCCGTATCTTCAATGCGCAGCCTGGCACTGGCATCGTGTATGTCCGCAATAGGAAGCGCACCAAGGAAGCATCGGAATTTTTGCAAAAGTCGGGCATTTCAGCCGACTATTTTCACGCTGGACTCACGCCGGAGTACAAGGATTACCGTCAGGAGCAATGGAAAAACGGCAAAATCCGCATCATCTGCTCCACCAACGCTTTTGGTATGGGCATCGACAAGCCAGACGTGCGCGCCGTGGTACATATCGACTTGCCCGACAGTATCGAAGGATATTTCCAAGAGGCGGGACGTGGCGGTCGCGACGAACAGAAGGCTTACGCCGTGCTTCTCTACGACGACCACGACATCTCCAATCTCCGCCGCAACTTGACCAATTCGTTCCCGGAGCGTAGTTTTATTAAGACGGTCTATAATGCCCTCGCCAACGACATTGCTATCGGCACGGGAGCGGGTTTTATGATGGATTTCAATCTATATGAGTTTTCACAAAAGTGGGGATTCAATCAGGTACAGGTATTGAGCGCATTGAAGATTTTGCAAAGAAACGGCTACATCGAGGCGACAGAGGAAGTCTTTACGCCGTCCAAGGTGATGTTTAGGGTGGGGCGCGAGGATTTATACAAGTTTCAAGTTGCCAATGCGCGGTACGATTATTTCATCAAATTGCTTTTGCGCAATTGCGAGGGGATTTTCAGCAATTTTGTTGCCATCGACGAAACGCGAATCGCCTATACCGAGAAGTGTAGCGTGGAAGTCGTCAGGACTTACCTCAAAAATCTCCGTCAGCAAAACATCATCGACTACCGCCCGCAAAAACGCACTCCTTATATTATATTCTGTTGCGACCGCGTGGACGACCGCGATTTTATTATCCGTCCCGAAACCTACGAACTACTCAAAGAGAAATACGAGGCTCGCATCAACGCTATGATTAAATATTGCCTCAATGACCAAATGTGCCGCTCGCGACAATTGACGGCGTATTTTGGCGAGACCGACGGCGAAGATTGCGGCGAGTGCGATGTCTGCCGCTCCAAAAAACGCAACATTATGTCCGCCGACAAGTTTGATGAGGCTTTTGACAAGATATTCGCCCTGTTGAAGACCTCGCCGTACACTATCGACGACTTGACAGACCGCCTCGGAGTGTTTGACGCTGATTTGATTAAGGACATTGTGGAAAAGATGATAGCCGACGAGCTTGTGGAAGTGGATGATAGCGGCGTAATTAGCATAATTGAATAAAAAAATCCCGACAGCTACTGAGTGCGGCTGCCGGGATTTTTGTTATGATGCTATGAAAGGAGTGATTATTCAAATACAATCTCGCTGCGTTGCATGTGTGCGTGGATTTGCGGTTTTTTGCCGACCTTGCCGGAGATGATGTCGGTGGCGAGTTTGTTGAGGATTTCCTTCTGGATGACGCGCTTTACTGGACGTGCGCCAAATTCGGGTTCGTAGCCCAATTCGGCTATCCAATCGAGTACGTCGTCGTCGAGGATTATCTCCAAGCCCTGTTCTTTGAGAGCCTTGTTGACGCCGCGCATCTGAATCTTGACCACTTCCGCAATCTCGTCCCTCGTGAGCGGCGAGAATATCACGGTCTCGTCGATACGGTTCAAGAACTCGGGGCGGATGGTGTTTTTCAGGAGGTCGAGCACCTCGTTTTTGGTGTCTTCGAGCACCTTTTCGCGGTTGGAGTCGTTGATGGTCTCCATATTTTGGCGGATGATGTCGCTGCCGAGGTTGGAGGTCATTATTATAATAGTGTTCTTGAAATTGACCGTCCTACCCTTGCCGTCGGTAAGTCGCCCGTCGTCAAGCACTTGCAACAATATGTTGAACACGTCGGGATGCGCCTTTTCGATTTCGTCGAGAAGGATTACCGAGTAAGGCTTGCGGCGCACGGCTTCGGTGAGTTGTCCGCCCTCGTCGTAGCCAACGTAGCCCGGAGGCGCTCCGATAAGTCTTGTTACCGCAAAACGCTCTTGATATTCGCTCATATCGATACGCACCATCAGGTTTTCGTCGTCAAAGAGGAACTCCGCCAACGCCTTTGCCAATTCGGTCTTACCGACACCCGTGGTGCCGAGGAAGATGAACGAGCCAATCGGTTTTTTGGAATCTTGAAGACCCGCACGCGACCGCCTTACAGCGTCGGCAATCACGCTAATTGCTTGATCCTGACCGACAACGCGCTTGTGCAACTCTTTTTCGAGGTTGAGGAGTTTCTCTTTTTGAGTCTGCAACAATTTGGTGAGCGGGATGCCGGTCTGACGGCTTACAATCTCCGCAATATCCTCATATCCAATCTCTTCCCTGATGAGAGCCGAGTCGGATTGGGTCTGTTGGAGTTTTGATTTGAGAGCCTCCATCTCCTTTTCCGCGCTTTGGATTTTGCCGTAGCGCAGTTCTGCTACAAGACCGTAGTCGCCGTTGCGCTCCGCATTGTCAGCCTGAATCTTGTAATTCTCGATGCTGGTCTTGATTTCCTGCATCTGCTTGACGATGTTTTTCTCCTCCTGCCACTTGGCGTTGAGTTGCGACCGCTGTTCGTTGAGGTCGGCGAGGATTTGGGCGTTTTTCTGGATTTTGTTTTCGTCTCCCTCGCGCTTAATAGCCTCGCGCTCAATCTCATACTGACGGATTTTGCGGTTGACTTCGTCCAACGGCTCCGGCACGGAGTTCATCTCGATACGCACTTTTGCCGCGCTCTCGTCGATGAGGTCTATCGCCTTGTCGGGCAGGAAACGGTCGGAGATGTAACGGTTGGAGAGTTCCACGGCGGCGATAATCGCCTCGTCCTTGATTCGTATCTGGTGGTGGCTCTCGTATCGCTCCTTCAATCCACGGAGTATTGAAATAGCGTCCTCCACGTTAGGCTCGTTGATGAGGACGGGTTGGAAACGACGTTCCAACGCCTTGTCCTTCTCAAAATATTTCTGGTACTCGTTGAGTGTGGTTGCGCCCACGGCTTTGAGTTCGCCACGTGCAAGGGCGGGTTTGAGGATGTTGGCGGCATCCATTGCACCTTCGCCGCCGCCTGCGCCCACGAGTGTATGGATTTCGTCGATGAACAGAATGATTTCGCCGTCAGAATCTACCACTTCCTTGATTACGGCTTTGAGACGCTCCTCAAATTCGCCTTTGTATTTAGCACCGGCAATGAGTGCGCCCATATCGAGGGAGTAGAGGGTTTTGGATTTGAGGTTTTCGGGGACGTCGCCGTTGACTATACGGTGTGCAATGCCCTCGGCGATTGCGGTTTTGCCGACGCCCGGCTCGCCTACAAGGATAGGATTGTTTTTGGTGCGGCGGCTTAGGATTTGGAGTACGCGGCGGATTTCTTCGTCACGGCCAATCACTGGGTCGAGTTTGCCTTTGAGTGCCTGTGCGTTGAGGTTGACGGCGTATTTGGCGAGGCTCTGGTAGGTGTCTTCTGCTGTCTGTCCCGTTACCTTGCCGCCGCCACGGAGTTCCTTGATTGCCATATCGAGGTCTTTGGCGGTGAATCCGCTGTCTTTCATCATCGCCGCAACGTCGTCGCCAGCATTGAGCATCGCCTGATAGATATGCTCGATGGTGACGTATTGGTCGCCGTTTTTCTCCGCTATGGTCTGCGCTTCGAGGAGTACTTTCTGTGTGTTGCTGCTCAGGAACGGGTCGCCGCCCTGCACTTTTGTATAACGCGAGCAGATGGCTTCCAACGCCTTCTGGAAGGTGGCGACATTGATGTTCAACTTCCTGAAAATGAAGTTGGTGATGTTTTCGTCCGCCTTCATTATCGCGGTCAGGAGGTGTCCCGTCTCTATCGCCTGGCACCCTGATCGTTGGCTCAGTGCGATGGCCTCGTTGACAGCCTTCTGACTTTTGATTGTAAACTTGTCGAAATTCATGGTTTTTGATGGTTTATGTTGTTGATTTCTGTTTGGTGTGGTTGCAAGAGTTTTGCCAAAGTGGGTTTGGTGACATTTTGGCAGCAGTTGACATACTTTCGCTGACAAAGATAATTATTTTTCTGACAATTTGCCGTGATTGGGATTTTTTTTACGGAAATTTTTTCAATTAAGCTATCAATTATCATCAATGATTAATTTGCGGAATAATATTCAGTATTTTATGCATTAATATTTACGTGTTTCCCGTAATGGTTGGATGTGTGACGATACGTGTTTCTCGTAATTGTTTGATTTTTGGAGATTGTTTTCGGGGTTAGAGTAGGGGGTAAGAATAATTTAAGGGCATCGGATGGAAGTGTCAGTTTTTGACTTTTTTACTTACCCGATGCCCTTGGTTAATGACTTGGTTCTGACAGGCCTCGCTTTCTGTCGCCTGCCTTCATCTGACTGATTGCTTGGGTCTTGCATGATATTCCGTTTTTGAGGGTTAGAATACCAAGCTGTCACATTCAATCTTGAAATTCGACTTGTGTGAGTCAAACTTGCTGTTGTTGCTGAGACCATTGACAGCTGCTGCCACTACTGCTGCGGCTACTGCTACGATTGTGATGATTGTTGCCATAATCTTAATTGTTTAATTGGTGAAACATTTGCTTTATTAGTTGATGCAAATGTATAAATATGCAAAAAAATGTGCAACTTTTTTATGTTAAGTTTTTGTTAAGTCGGGTATTTTTTAGAATTTGAGATAAAAATCCCCCGTCAGGTACTTGTAGGGCATTGTAAAATTTCCGTCGCGGTCGCGGATTTTGAGAAAATTTTGAGTCAAGGGCAGGATTTTATTTGAAAATGTCATGAGTGCGCGTATTGGTTCGTGTCCTTCGCGGCTGACGACGGCGGTTTTTCGGCAGAGATGCAGGTGATTTAACGCGCAAAGCCGCACAAAATCCAATTTTTCGCCCCACGGAATTATGACTGAAAACTTGCCGCCGGGCATCAATAGTTTTGCCACACCTTTTATTAATGCATCAAACGGCAACGACTCCGCTTGCCGCGCCAACATCCGTTTCTTGTCGGGGCTGCCGGTAGTTTCCGTAAAAAAAGGCGGATTGCTTACTATATGGCTGAATGTCAATGGTTTGTCGTTGCAGTAATCTCTGAAATCTGTGTTAATGACCGTAATTTGGTCTTTGAACCGGGATTCGTTTATATTTCCAACAGCCTGATTATAAGCGTCTTGGTCGATTTCGATGGCTGCGATTTTTGCTTCTATGGCTCGTTGTGCGCACATCAATGCGATAAGCCCTGTCCCTGTGCCGATGTCGAGGATTTGTGAAGCACCATCCACGTCGCACCACGCGCCGAGCAATACGCCGTCGGTGCCGGCTTTCATCGCCGTCTTGTCTTGACGGATGGCGAATTGGCGGAAGGTGAAAGTGGCGGTGGGCATAGGTCGGCGGTTAGACAGTAATTTGGTCAAGTTGTTCTATGAATTTTTTGAAGCCATAGTTGTATTGAGAAATTTCTTGTATAATTGTTTTCTTTTTCATTTTCTTAAAAATCTCTCTATATGTTTTTTGGGCTTGAACACAATTTTTGTCTTCGTCAGGAATCCCAAGTTTCTGTTTTTTTAGTTCTTGATTCAGTTTCCTGATACAGGAATCAGTAGCGCAACGTCTGTTGTCATTATAATACAATGGCAAGAACCAACATTCTGTTTCATTGATACAGATTGCGAAAATGATTTTGTCAGAATATTTTTGTAAAAGTTCTACGCTGAGATTTTTTTTCAGACGCTCTATAACCTTTGTGTATAATTCTTCATCTGAGATTTTATTGTTGTTCTCATCGTATGGATTGACATCGTAGTTTTTTTGGGTGCAGGTATCGGTATCTATTTGAACAACAATGAAATCATTTGTTGCAAAAATATGTTTGAATTGTTCATCGTTGCAATATTCCAAAACTTGTTGCCAAGTGCCAAAATTATCTTGTTTTTTATTTACTATTTTTGGTTGAATAGCATTGACATCCACATCACCCAAATATCTTTGAATGATGTATGAAATTATATTTACCTCAGAAACACCTTCACATATTAAACCAATTGACGCCATATTCCATATTTTTAAAAGTTGTTTGGTAATCCGCCAATATATCCACGTTGCCACGCTTCTGACAATGGTATTGTTAATTCACTTTTCAGCGTTACGCGGCTTGCTTTGGTGTCGCCATCAATTGTACGCCTTATAGTATATAGGCGCACATCATCATCTTCTAAATCCAAACCGTCCAAAACAGATGGATTGTGTGTGGTGGCGATGATTTGTTTGCCGTGTTTCTTCGCCAATACAATCAGCCGTCTGATTACTTCGCGGCAAAGTTTGGGATTGAATGACGAATCAATGTTTTCAATAGCGAAAAACTTGGGTGTTTCGTCAGAAATTATTAACGTCAGATAAAACAAAAGATACAAAAAGCCTTCGTTGGTACTGCGTTGGTCGAAGGTGTTAAGAGTTTCGTCTAAATAATAGTCTTTCAAAGAAATAATAAATTCGTTTGAAAGTTGGTTTTGTGGAATTTCAATGTCGTCGAACCAATCAAAAACAGTCAAGTTTTCTTTTAGTTCGTTGAAAAAGGCGTTACTACTTTCACGTTTCGATATTTCTTTGAGATATGCAAACAATCCCTCTCCGTGGATATCAAGAGGATATATTCTATTTGTAACTTCGCTTTTTCGCAGTTTTGTTTCTCCTAATGAAAAAATCATAAAGTCATTCAAATTTGTAATTGGCATTATGCTGTATCCTCCGTGTGTAGGGAAACTGATTAAAATATTATTGCCATAGTCGTTGTTTGGAAATCTTTTTTCTTCTTTGAGTAAAGAACCGAAAAACTCGTTTAAATCTAATTCGTTATGTTCGATCTTGTATTTAATTTCCGAATTTAAATCACTTTCTTTTTTCACAATCCAACGTGCGCTTGTGTTTGAATTGAATGAAATGTCAAAAGAACTTGATTTATTGATGATATCGATAATTGAAATATTAATGTTATCCTTTGCGGTATTGTCAAATTTTGGCAACAATAAACTTGGGTCCGTAATTCGGATACCTCTATTGGCAAAGTATTCAAAATCCATTTTGTCAGAACTTGCCGCCGCACCTAATGCGATGGCTTCCAATATATTAGATTTGCCGCATCCGTTTGCACCAATAAACACATTAAACCCACCTAATTGAATTGTAGTTTCAATTACGGATTTGAAGTTCTTGATGGTTACGCTTTTTATCGATTTGTCTGCCATATTCAATGATTTTATTGTGCAAATATATGAATTGTTTTCTTGGCATACAAATTTTTCTTTTAAAACTTCTATTGTTCCTTAATTATATACAGCACAAAATCGTACTCACTTGATTTGTGTAGTACGATTTTGTGTGTTTGTTGGTAAGGACGTTGCGCTTTCGTTTCCGAGAATATAAAGATGATGATACAGATGCAGACCACGCAGTTAACGATACTGCAAGAAATACACACCGACACGGGGGAACTCCACGCAATCAGAGCGGACATTGCGAGCGTCAAGGCGACGGTTGCAGACATTCAAATCAAGGGATTGAAATTGAAGTCGTAGGGCTATTTCAATGTTGTAGAGGGGGCAAATTCAAACGTATATTTGCCTCCTTTGAACGGCATTTCAAGTGAAATAGACGTGTTTTTCTTGAACAAAGAAAGATAATCGCAGTTTATTTGCAACAAAGTTCCTTTTGTCGCATTTCCGTAGATTAACCCCCATAACAATCCATTAGGCTTAGACAAATACCTTGAAAAAAAGGTATCGTCTGCCTTCGTCTGCCCCTTTGATATTTTTCTTAGGGGGTATGTCTCTGTTCCAATTTTTAGTTTCGCAGAGGTTACATACTCACAATCCACATCCGACAAAAAAATAATCGTCGTGTTTTCGTCCGCCCCCGCGATTATTTTTGCATAACTGCCATTGTACGTATTAGTACAACGAAGCATGCACACCCTTTCGGAATGGTCAGGAGAAAAGGGCATAACATTCCATTCCGTGCCTTGATATTGAACGCATTTCGCATACGTTTTCTCAAACGCATCATCGAATCCTTGCGCCAATGTCGCGCCGCTTATCAGTGTCATAATAACACCCATAACAAAGATTTTAATAAGTTTCATACTGATCATCTTTTGCAAAGTTAGTATTATGTTATTATTTGTCCAAGTTGCTGCAAAGACCTTGCCCCGCTCTGGTCGTTAACACATTTTAACCAATTGTTCTTTGTATTTTGTGAAACTATACTAAAAAGAATCCAAACAATATAGCAATATGGAAGTGTATTTGCTGGGTGCAACGATCTAATGGTTACGTACTACCTGACGATGCGGAGCGAGATCTTAATAATTGCAAATTCCTATTTCAGCCCTAACCTCTCCACCTTTTCCATCCCGACCTTCATCTTCATCTGATTTTCGAGGGAGTCGAAGTTGGCGCGGGGGATGGGGGCGGAGAAGGTGCCGTGTTGCAAAATCAGGATTTCGTCGCAGGTGTCGCGCATTGTGGAAAAGATGTGCGACGACAATAAGATTGTCTTGTTTAACTCTTTGAGTTTCAGGATGATTTCGGTTAGGACGATGCTGCCGTTGATGTCGATGCCGTTATAGGGTTCGTCCAAGACAAAACATTCGTTGCCTTGGAGGAGCACCGCCAAAAGCGCAAGTTTCTTTTTCATTCCCGTGGAATATGTGGAAACGTACTGATTGAGAGGCAGATCGAAGATGTTTTTGCTGTCGATGTCGGTGAGCGTGGTGCCGCGTGCGTTGCACAAAAGGCGGATGTACTCTTTGCCGGTGATTTTGGGGAAGAAATACGGCTCGGCAAACAGCAATCCCAAATGATTTTTCAATGGGTTGAGGTCGGAAGTGATTGTGCCACTGTAACTTTCGAGACCCGCAATGCAGCGGAAAAGCGTGGTTTTGCCCGCGCCGTTTTCGCCGATGACGCCGTAGATTTTGCCGCGCGAAAATTCGGCGTTGATGCCGTTGAGGACGTTTTTGGAGCCGAAACTTTTATGTAAATCTGTAATCTTAATCATTGAGGTATTTTTTTAGGCGGTGGGTGGAACGGATGTACGCAATTGGCATTACGATTAACGCCATTGGCGGCAGGATGATTACCGACAATGCCAAAATCACTTCTATAAACCCAATTTCGTCGGGGTATTTGGAGTATTTTGTAAGCATCGTCGTAATTACAATCAAGATGCCCCAAACCATTGTCAGCAAAATTTTCCAATAATCGGGAGTGAAGCCCACGATAAGCAATGCCACAACAGGCAACGTGGACAACAGCGTGTTTTTCAGTGCGTTGCCGGCTTTTTTGAGCAAAAAAGTTTTGGAATTGTCGGCAAAAATCCACACGTAATATTCGTTTTCAGGGTTGTAATAATATCCCGACATCATCAGGCTAAGCATTATTATTGATGCTAATCCAAGATTTAAGTTATTGACGCTCAATGCAATAATTGCAAGTCCATACAACAATGGAAACATAAAGAACGTGTACCTGAATCCCACCGAAAATTCAAATGGATGTTTGGAAAATGGTGTCGGCAATACGAAATTTTTTGAGTGAAATTCCACAAACGCCATAATTGTGCTTACAATTGGCAGTGCCGCCGCCACAATGTATTGATTTTTAACTACAAGAGCAACAACAAACGGCAGACAGACAATCAGGTTTTCGATAATCCTGATTTTGCGTTTGGTTTTGTCGCCATAGACAATGTACAGAAAATCAGAGCGTTGCTTTTCTGAAAGGTTGGTTAACGGCAGGATGCCAAGCGCCGCGATTATGTATTGCGCCTTAGTTGGGAATTTCATAAACGCCATTGCGACTAAGAAAACAAATGCCGCCGCCATCAGCACATAGCCCAACACGGGGTTCATTCCAAAATCCCGTATCTTCCTGTTGGTCAGTGTGAATTGCAGTTTGAAATACTCTTTCATAGTCGTTTCGGTCGCAAAAAATCAAAACTTGTCAAAAATCCCCAATCCAAACAGCGCAAAGTCGTATTTGACGGGGTCGTTGGCGTCGAAAGTGCGCAGCGCGGCGGTGATTTCCTCGACGGTCTTCCAATCGTTGGCCTTGCGGGTGATGAGACCGAGTTTGCGCCCCGTGGATGCGGTGTGAGTGTCTAAGGGCAGCATCAATGCGGAGGTCGGGATGTCCCAAATCCCAAAATGCACCCCCGACTTGTCTTTGCGGCAGAGCCACATCAGGTACATATTCAGGCGTTTGCCCGCCGCGCCTTTGCTGACGTCGGCGATGTGCTTGCCGGTGCGGAGCGGAAAGTCACATTCAAAAAAAATCTTGCGGAAGTCGATGAGGGTCTCGCGGATGTTGCCGTGCTTGCGGAATGCGGATTCAAAGACGTTGCGCAGCCCGCCGTGGTTGCGGTAGATGTTTTGGAGGCTCGCCACACAGTACTGAAAATCTTGGTTTTGGAACGTCCTGTGTACAAACGGCGGAATGTCGGCGGCGTTTTGCGCATTGAAATCCATAACGAAATCATACGGACGGTTGCCCATAATGTCCATCATTTTTTTAGCGTTGTTGACAATCATCTTGCGGTTGCCCCAAGCAATTGTTGACGCTAAAAAACCTGAAATCTCGATGTCCTCACGCGCTGTGAACGAGTGCGGAATCTGTATCGGGTCGCTCTTGATGAACTCCGGCGTATTGTATTGACGGTACTTCTCGTCAAGAAAATCTTTTAACAATGCATAATTCATAATTCATAATGCATAATTGCCTTCCGGCCGATTCAACTTTAATCTTTCCTCTTTCCTCTATCCTCTATCCTTCTATTTTTCCGTCCTTGATCCTGATGATGCGGTCGCTCATTTCGGCGAAGTGTTCGTCGTGGGTGACGATTACAAACGTGTGCCTGAACTTGTCGCGGAGGTCGAAGAGGAGGCTGTGGAGTTCGTCGCGGTTTTTGGAATCGAGGTTGCCCGACGGCTCGTCCGCAAAAATCACTGACGGACTGTTGATTAGCGCGCGTGCGATGGCAACTCGCTGTTGTTCGCCGCCCGAAAGTTCCGACGGCTTGTGCGTGAACCTTTGCGCGAGGTTGAGGTAGGTCAGGAGTTCCTTGGCGCGGGTTTCGGCTTCGGCTTTTGGTGTGCCGGCAATGAGCGCGGGGATGCAGACATTCTCCACCGCGTCAAATTCGGGCAGCAAGTGGTGGAATTGAAATACAAATCCAATCTTCTTGTTGCGAAACTCCGCCAACTTGTTGCCTGTCAACTTATTGGCGTCGATGCCGTCGATGATGACCTCGCCCGTGTCGGCTTTGAGGAGCGTGCCGGCTATCTGCAAAAGGGTAGTTTTGCCCGCGCCGCTCGCGCCTACGATGGAGACCACCTCCGAATCGTTGATGTCGAGGTTGATGCCTTTCAGCACTTGGAGGTTGCCGAAAGATTTGGTTATGTTTTTGAGTTGTATCACCTTAATCAAGTAATTGAAATGATTGAAGTAATTGAAGTAATTGAAATTCTTTGCAAATATATATAAAGTATGTCATCTGCGCAAAAGATTTTGAGGTGGAAGTAATTAGTGGTCTTAAAATTGATGTTTGTTGCAATAATTCACTTTTTTGCAAAAATAATTGATTATCTTTGCGCCTGATTTTCACAAAAAACGTAAAGGAAGACAATGCGTACTACACATACAGAGTTGTTGGAGCAAATACGCAACCACGGAAAACTGACCACGCGGCAGCAGGTGAGCCTGACTGCCAAATTGTCTATGCCGGCGATACTTGCGCAGATTTCCTTCATCCTGATGCAGTACATCGACGCCTCGATGGTGGGGCATTTGGGTGCGGAGTGTTCGGCGGCGGTCGGTCTCGTGAGCAGCAGCACGTGGCTGTTTTTTGGGTTGACGGAGAGCCTTGTGGCGGGTTTTGCGGTGCTTGTGGCGCATCGTCTCGGCGCAAGGGACAACCGCGCCGCCCGCGACATACTCCGTCAGTCGCTCACCGTTTGCTTGTTGTGGGCGGTGGTCTTGGCGGGCGTAGGTATGGCGATAAGCCCCTTCCTGCCCGTGTGGCTCAACGGTGGCGACGATGTGACTCCGCTCTCGTCGTCGTACTTTATGATATTCTCGGCGGGACTGCCTTTCTTCCAACTCAACTACTTCTCCGCGAGTATGTTGCGCAGCAGCGGCAACGTCAAGTTCCCGAGTGTACTGAATTTTGTGATGTGCATTATGGACGTCATTTTCAATTATTTCCTCATCAACGACCCGCACGAAGTAACGATTTTCGGCAAAAGATACCTGATGCATTGCGCGGGGCTTGGCGTGAGCGGAGCCGCGTTAGGATCGGTTTTGGCGGTGCTGATAGTATCGGTGGTGATGGCGTGGTACTTGTTTTGCCGGTCCAAGGAATTGAAAATTTACGGCGAGCGCGGCTCGTTCCGTCCTGAGCGCGACAATATGCGCCGCGCCCTCAAAATCGGCGTTCCAATCGGCGGCGAAAGGTCGGTGATGAGCCTTGCCTACACGATAATTGTTGCAATCGTAGCCCCCCTCGGCAACGTGAGCCTCTCCGCCGACACATTGGCTGTAACCATCGAAGGACTTTGTTATATGCCCGGCTATGGAATCGCCGACGCTGCCACGACGCTCATCGGACAGTGCGTGGGCGCGGGCAGAAAACGCCTTGCCCAAAGTTTTGCAAAAATCACCGTGCTGTCGGGTATGTTGGTATTGACTGTGATGTCGTTGATAATGTTTGTGACGGCGCGGCAGGCGATGTCGCTGATGACGCCCGTTGACGAAATCATCGACCTCGGCGCAACAATTCTCAGGATAGAGGCATTTGCAGAGCCGTTTTTTGGTGCGGCGATAGTTTGTTATGGAGTGTTTGTCGGGGCGGGCAGCAGCGTCGCGCCAATCGCCATCAACGTATCGTCAATGTGGATTATCAGGATTCCGCTGTCGTTCTTCATAGTCGGCAAGATGGGATTGACGGGTGTTTGGATTGTAATGGCAAGCGAACTTGCAGCACGTGGCATCATCCACTTAATCTATTTGCGCTCAGGACGTTGGCTCCATACACAGGCAATGCGCGAGGCGATTGCAAAGAATCGAAAATTATAATAATGCATAATTCATAATGCAACTTTCGCTTTTTTTCAACAACGGAAACCCCGGAATTTGCGAAACTATTTAAAACACAGATTATTAAAAACAATAAATTGTCTTTAATAAGTCAGAAATAACGGAATTAGATTTCAATTGAATATTGTTCTGAGTGTTCCACATCGAATAAAATACTTGTATTTTATTCGATTTTTTTAACTATAAAAAATTCCGTGTGTTCTGTGTTTTCCGTTGTTAATTATACTTACGATATTCTTTTAATTTTTGGATAATCAATTAATATTCAGTGACTTCCTCGTAAGTGTCGTTTTCGGTGAGCATATACGCCTTGCCGGGGCGTTTGTGGAGCATATAGACAATTTCGGGATGTTGGAAGGCGATTGTGTAGAGGTCGCTGTCGAGGTTGGCGTAGAAGTCGAGCGGCAGGTTGTCCGACGTGCCTTTCACAAATTCCGATTCATAATCCAAGAAATACCAACCCGTAAAATCGCCTTCGGGTTCGGCGCGGTACATATAGGCGACCTTGTTGTTGTAATCCAAAACCCCCGACGAAACGCGGCAGCCAATCCTGTCGTCGTCCCAATCGGGCAGTGCTTCGCGCTTGACGGCTTCGTATTCCTCCATCGCCTGAGTGTCCATCGTACATTCGTATGGATAAAAATCGTCCAACGTCTCAAAATATTCGTTGCCACGGGCGAGGCAGGCGCGTTGCCAAGCGAGGCCTTTGAGGTCGAATGAAGGTTCAAGATAATGATTGTCAACGAGTTCCGATTCGTACAGCGGCACCACCATCATAAAATTGACTTCCTTGCCGTTGCCGACTATCTTATTGGCGACGTGGCACAATGTGACGCTATTTAGGTACGACGAATAATGGAACGGCTTGTCATAGACTTTCAGGTAGTTTTCAGAAACGGGGAGTTTGCCGTCAATAGCCTCATTGACAATGTTTTGCAAAAGTTCAACAATCCACGTTTCGTGCTTGTCGGTGGATGCGTAGTCCCAATTGTAAGGCACGCGGATGGCGAGTTCGTAGTATTTTTGATGACCAAAGTGCTTCATATTGTAATTGCTAAGACCTTGGGTAACAAGCACATCATTGTCAACAAGCAGAAAATCCACCTGTCGCTCCTCCATCGCGAACTCGGGCAGCGCGGCTATCTTGCGCCCGAACACTTCGCCGATGAAACTCCTGATACCAAGGCTCTTGATGCCAATATTTTCGTTTTCCTTTGATCCAAACAATCCCATTTTTCCTTCAACAAAAATTTGGTTATCTACGATAATCTCACCGCCTTGCGGCGGCTTTTTCTTTAAACGTCAATTATCGTCAATTTATTCGTCAATCATCGTCAATTTTCCTAAAAATGTAGAAGAAAATTGACGATAATTATTGTTGAAATTGACGGCAATTAATCTTGAAATTGACGGCAATTAATTTTGAAATTGACGAAAATTGACGGTAAAATTGACGGTAATTTTCGTTCCAAAAATCTTCAAACGCCGCAAGGCGTTTGAAAGAAATTGACGTTTACTTCACGATTGCGAGCAGTTGACGTTTGAGGCTGTCGAGGTCATTGACGACGGGGTATTGCGGGAAGTCGGCCTTCACATTGTCGGGCGGACAGAAGAGGATGCCCTTGTCGGCCTCTGCAATCATCGTTACGTCATTATAACTGTCGCCAAAAGCCACCACGTTGTACATCAACGACTTGAACGCCTGAACGGTCTTCCTCTTGGGGTCGCTTTGGCGCAAGTGGTAATTGACGATGCGTCCCGTGGAATCGGTTTCGAGGCTGTGGCACAGCAGGAAGGGGTTTTCGAGTTTGTCCATCAACGGCTGCGCAAACTCCACGAAAGTGTCGCTCACGATGGCAAACCTCGTCGCCTGACGGATTTCCCTTATGAACTCCAACGCGCCGGGTAGCGGGTCGAGTGTATTGATAACATCCTGAATGT
>JAEEGK010004088.1_pt1 | contig 35976 bp, 26 predicted proteins | sample 8958771 | NCBI WGS metagenome assembly JAEEGK01 (sample SAMN16246547, study PRJNA631951) | gut metagenome | biome: gut microbiome; feature: rumen; material: SC-attached | host: Bos | place: Iran: Karaj | collected 2018-10 | reverse complement strand
GGCCGCGGTTTCCTCTTTGGTCAGAAGATAGCTGCCCTCTTCGTTTTTGTTGTCCTGATCCTCGCCGGCGGTCCTGCCGATTATGAATACCGCCGTATCTGACTCCTGTGCGGCACTTTTTACCAGATCGTCATCGAGAGGCATTTCCTTCTGAAACCAGGGTTCCGACGCCCATCCTGCACCGCGCTCGTAAGGATTATCCTCAACAAATCTCTCATACGCCGCTCTCACCGTCTTATTGACCGTGAGTTTCCCACAGCTCTCGAGGGCTTCATAGATGCCGACAACATAGTCCGGGTTTACCATCCCGCCCGAGCCGGTACCGCACCTGTAGTAGTTCATCTGGCACCTGCCGAATACAGCTATTCCGGCATCCTTTTTAAGCGGAAGCGCTCCGTCATCATTCTTTAAGAGCACGATCCCTTCCGCCGCGGCAGCTCTCAGTGTTTTCTTAAACTCCTCAGCATCCCATGTCTTTCCCATATATCCTCTCCTTAATGCGCCTATGCGCGATCCGTCCGGCGGTGTTGTCCTTCGATGGTGCCTGTCACCTTAGTCCAACCTCCCCAAGGGTTCAGACGAGCTCCAGCATATCCTGCGGATTTTCCGCAGCCTTCACTTTATCCATTGCGCGTACGATCACGCCCTTCTCGTCGATAAGATAGGTGGTCCGCACGATACCCATCGTGACCTTGCCATAATTGTTCTTCTCTTTCCAGACATCATATGCTTTCAGCACATCAAGCCCCGTATCGGAAAGCAATGTAAAGGGAAGGCCGTATTTTTCTTCGAATTTCTTGTGCGACTCGACTGTATCCTTATTGATCCCGATTATCACAGCTCCTTTTTCACGAAACTGCGGGTATCTTTCCGCGAATCCGCAAGCCTGTTTCGTACAGCCGGATGTGTTGTCCTTCGGATAAAAATACAGTATTACTCTCTTGCCCCTATACCCGGAAAGAGAATGGAGTTTCCCGTCCTGATCCGGCAATGTGAAATCCGGCGCTTTAGTTCCTTCTTTGAGCATGGTGATCAACCTCCTATACTTAATGATATCATTATAGCATAAGTTGTCTCAAATACGTATTATACTCATGAATTCCGAAGCCATCGCATAGAATACCTCCCATAATGCAGAAAACCCACTGTAGTTGGACCAGACTACAGTGGGTTTCCTTATTATGTTGATATTCATTTTCTGTTGCAGACTAAAAGTAGTCCATGTTTTCAACCCCTTTCATACTTTGTAGTTACTCAGGGTTATAGTATATTATCATATTTATTTACTATCACAACGAATCGTACCATTTTTTTCGAATTGTTTTACCAAGTCCCATTGACTATACTTACAGTGTTTTCTATTAGTCGGAGCAGGATACCAGTATTTAGCTTTCTCATTCATTGCTGTTATTACTTCTAGCATATATCTCTCTTCAACCGAATCCTCTTTCTTTAGAACTACAAACTCAAGCACTTGGTATTTTACTGATATTTGTGAGTATTTCGCGTCATATCTATTTATTTCCCCCCTACCTATAAAATCATCTGCACTCCATTCCCTAAACCTCTTAAATTTTGTACTATTTTCAGGTATATCTTTAGGATTCATTATTATGCTAATACCACTACTTATCTCATCTTTAATACATTGGGTCTCTGCCACCTCTAGCCCGATCCATGTGTCTGTTCCCGCGACTTTCCCCCGCAGATACCATACGCCTGCGCAATTATAATCGTGCAAAGTATTATTTTCTGCTAATTTCCATTTCGAATCGCTGTTCTTGTATAATGAAACTATTATTGCGTGTTCCATTGTTTCTCTTTTATTTACTGTATTCCTACTCATCTTCCTCAACTATTTTAATAATTTGCTCGCTAGCCCAAGCTGTTTTAGTCTTTTCACCATTAATGTAGATTTCATACCATAAACCACCATTATCGGCATACTCAATATTTCCTGTTCCGATAAATACCGTTCCCGGCTTTGCGGTCATTACTGCTTCAGTTTTGGAACTTGGACCTTTTCTTATATTTGCCTCATTCTTGGCAATTATTACCATTTTTATCTCGCCTTCAGATATTTTACTTATGTCACTATTCGCTACTGACACTGAAGAAGATCCTGCTTCTGAGACTGTCGGTTCCGACTTTTCTCCCTCGTTCTCTTTGTCTTTGCCAGGTATTATTATCATAAGAATTATGAAAATAATAACAGGAGCCATTATTATCTTTCCCAAACAAGAATACATGTCTCCGCTCGATGCCCCGCGTGTACGATTTTCCTTTCTCGGAACAGAATACCTTATGCCTCTTTGATTTTGTAGGTTAGATGTTCGTACTAATTGCGTCAGCTTATCCCTATCCCATAGAACAACTCCTGTTTCTGAAGCAAAAGTTATAGCCTGCTGTGTGAAATAGTTATTCGTTAATACCATAGCTACATCACACTTATAATATGCTTTTCCGGAATATGCTTCCTGTGCTGCTTTAACTCCAACAGATCCAGCGTAGTGTTTACACTGAATTCCGTAAAGGAGGCCGCCCTTTTCTGCCAAGATATCAATTCCGTAATCACCACTTCCCTGAGTTACCCGCACGTTACTGAATCCATTCTCTCTTAGTATAGATGCACACAAGAATTCAAATTCTCTACCAGATACAGAGTCAATATTCGTTGCACTTTTATAAAAACTATCGAATAATCCCATATTCAGATGATAACCCTCTCAGTATAGTTGAATTAGGTAAGAGTTTTTAATGCGCTACAAATCTATTTGTATCACTCATCTATAATCCACACACTATTCTTAACATCTTCCGCAGGGATCTCTAGGCTCTTATTCTCAAAAACACTTGCGGTTGGAAGTCTTAAATAGCCATAACATTTACCGTTATACTTATTTGCAGTTGTTTCTATATCGCTTGTAATCTTATAAACGTTTTCATTTTCAATATTTTTAACGTATACAACATGATGGTTAGCAAAAATTCCTTTTCCCGCCTTTTCCCATAGTTCCATAAGTGTAAGCCCCATGGATTCTACTTCTGTTTTTCCTGTATACTTTGCTACAAACCCTTTTATTGAATACCTTTCAGATGTAATAAAATGAGTAAAGCCATCTTCTTCTGCTTCAGAGACTTGATATAAAGAGTAATCATTGTCAGAATCCCTAAACTGAAAGTAGATTGTCACATTTGTAGGAAGACGATTGCTTCGGAAAATACTTTTAGGTATGCTCCATCGATATCGTTGGTTTGGTGGATCTATAATGCTAATCCGATCTTCTTGATATTCATCGATTAGATCAAAAACCCATACAACATTGTATCCAACTCTATTATAAAAAATATTCCGTGTATTAAAGTCCTCCGTAGTGATGCTACTATGCTGGAACTCAATTATCGTCTGATTCACAAGAACATCTGCCCTATGTTTTTCATCTCTATTGGTGACCACCACTTCCTGTGTATTCTCAGGGAATCTGCGTTGCCATGCCAAGTGCCACTCAGACATATCGTATTCCCAGCTATCCTTACAGTAGGTCCCCCTTTTATGGGCAAAGTGTGCATGATTTTTCTCGCCTATACGTAAAGTCACTGGTTCTCTGCAGATTGGGCAGTAATATTCTTGCTTCGAAATAAATTCATCCGCATGTATTCTCCTTCCTTGATCATCCATTGCCCAAAACATGCTTTCTGCCCTTTCTCCGGTTTTTTCGAACACATCATATCTATTGCCACATTCTCTGCAGAGAAGACCTGGTCTTCCGATTGTCATCATCGAATATAATGGCTTTTCCAAATTGCAAAAAATACATCTTTGCAATTTCACACCAGACTCTTTCCACTTCTCAGTTCTCGTTCTGAACAGACGATCTTTATAATCTTCTTTTAGTCCTTTCAGCTTATCCATATGACCAATCTGTTCCATCATATTCAAAATTTCATCATCAAATAGTTTATTGTCAACAAATTGTTCGATGTCATCGTCATAACAATGTTCGATTCCAGTTGAGAACAAGGCACATTTTCGGTCTACTTGATCTTTATAACAGTTCTCTATTTCTCTTTTTTGAGCCTGTTCTGCTTCTGCCTTTCTTGCTGCTTCGGCTTGGCTGATCATTGCCTTTCTTTTCTCTATATCATCCACATGTGCAGAATACCTGTCTTCAAAACCTTTTATCGTTACTTCCCCAGCCTCAATAACTAGGTCGTTAATCTCACCAGTCTCAGAATACAGGCAAAACAATCCCATAGCCTTATCTTTTCTATATTGTTTCAATTCTTTTCCGTCAGGAGTTATGATAATAAGATTTCCGCTAAAGATTTTAAGAAGATGTCGCCTAATCTGATTAGTCTGGTTCTCTGCGAGAATCTCCAATTGTTCTGAAATCACAATCCATCTGGTATTTATACTAGCTGCAGCATACTGATTCAAAAGTGAATCTGTCAGCTGTGCTGATATTTCATCACGAACTAAATCTATAGCTAACGTACTATTCTCATAATCCACCAGAATATTGGTATAATGATGTTTTAGCTTTTTTTCTTCAACGCTGCACTTATACCCCAGTTTTCTAAAATGATCTGTCAATGCGTACTGTACATCAACGTGATCAATATTATTCTTTTCAAATTCTGCAGCATCACAACTGGAACCCATCTTACGATGCGCAAAATATGGGGTTGTTCTTTTTTTTCCATGACAATACATCAGCAAAGGACTGTCACAATCAGGATCACAACATTGCAACAGTCCTTTTGACGTTATTCTAAAGGCATGTTCTAACACTTCTTCCCTATTGGCTATTTCATGTGCGTATATAATTTCGTCATTATATCTTGCCTTTTCCATGTTTACCCTCTCGCTCTATGTCATGGGATGTATTCACTATCCAGAAAGATTACTGCCTTATTCATAGTTCTGCACTAGATTAGACAAACGCCCAATAATAATTATACTGTTCGTTTAGGGGCTAGGCAATATCATATCCTTTCGGCCTCATTGTATCTTTGCCTATATTCAACTGGACTTGAACTCGAGCAGCTTCGCCTGCGAAGCTGCGGGACCCGAAGCACCCTAACAGCGGAATTTGCGCAATGATCCCATGCGCAAAACCGCGAGTAGGGTGCGGAGGGCAGCGGCGGTGACGGACGCTACTTTAAGCGTCCGTCACTGCCGGCGGCGAAAGCCGCCGCTCGACGAAAAAAGGACATCTTTCGATGTCCTTTTTTCAGTCGAGGTGACTGGACTTGAACCAGCGGCCTCCACGTCCCTAACGTGGCGCTCTAGCCAAACTGAGCCACACCTCGAATCACATATTAAATTGTACTGCAAGCCAGCCAATTTAAGAGCTGCTAACCAGATTTGAACTGGTGACCTCATCCTTACCAAGGATGCGCTCTACCGACTGAGCTATAGCAGCAAGCCCAACCTCTTTCGAAGTCCGACGATTATATTATCACCTTGAACCGGAAATGTCAACATGAATTTTCGAAATTATTAAAACAATTTTACACTCTTCCTGGGCGCGGCCGAAAAGCCTGTATTTATGCTTCCCCGGCAGGCTCGTCGGAAGTGTCGCCCTCCGCGAGAGCCTTCTCGATCTCGCCCGAGATCTCCTCGGTCAGGTCCACGATGAACTCATCCTCCTCGGATTTGGGTGCCTCTGCGGTACCGTCCATGTCGGTATAATAGAACTCCATGTCGTACTTTTTGATCAGCATCTTACAGAACTTGGCCGCCTCTTCCTCGGTCTCAAACAGGCGCGCCTGTCCGAGCATGTCGGTCAGTCCCGGTGACTCTGTGCCCTGGACAACCTTTTTCTTGCCGGTAAAATAAGCGATACCCGTAGGAAAATCAATCTTCAGAACGTACATATAAAACCCCGAACCCCGATCCGCTTGGATTAGCACTGCTATGGGCAAATGCTACGGACACGGTATATAACCGCAGGCAGACGATGTTGCACTGCCATGGCGGAATTATAGCATAAAAAATATCACTTGTCCAATGTGCGCTGACGCACGATCTCGTAAGCCAAAACACCTGCGGCAACGGACGCGTTCAGCGAATCGATATCGCCCTTCATCGGGATCGACGCGATAATATCGCAGTGCTCGCGCACGAGGCGGGAAACGCCCTCGCCCTCGTTGCCTATCACCAGCCCGATGGGGCCTTTGAGGTTGCATTCGTACATGCTGCTGCCGCCCATATCGGCGCAGACAAACCAGAGTCCCTCTTTTTTGAGCTCCTCCATCGTGGCGGTCAGGTTCGTGACCTTGGCCACGGGAGTGTAGTTTAATGCGCCCGCAGAGGTCTTAGCGACCGTGGAAGTAAGTCCCACGGCACGTCTCTTCGGTATGATGACTCCGTGCGCGCCGGCCAGGTTGGCCGTTCTGATGATCGCGCCCAGGTTGTGCGGATCCTCGATGCCGTCCAGCATGAATATGAACGGCTGCTCGCCTTTATCGCGCGCCGCGGCGAGGATATCCTCCACCGTCGCGTAATCATAGGCCGCCGCAAAAGCGATCACGCCCTGATGATTGTGTGTCTGCGACATCTGGTCGAGCCTTTCCCTCGAAACCTTCTGGACGATCATGTCCTGCTTTGAGGCCTCGCGCAGAATGCTCTTAATCGGCCCGTCCTGACAGTTTTCGAGGATAAACAGCTTATCTATCGTCCTGCCCGCCCGAAAGGCCTCTATGACCGCGTTACGGCCCTCTATCGTCAATTCTTCGAATCTCATGTATATCCTCCGGATCACTTTTCACAGCCGGTCCGATCCTGCTCCGGTGCGATGAGCTCGAGTATCCGTCCGGTCTCACCCTTCAGATACAGGTATCCGAGCAGTGCCTCAAAGCCCGTGGCCGCGCGGTATTCCGCAACCGATGCGTTCTTCGGTATGCTCGCCGATTTCGCGTTGCGTCCGCGGTGATAGACCGCGCGCTCGTCCTCGGTCAGCTTATCCTCTATGCCCTGCATGAGCTTTGCCTGGGCCCCCGCGCGCACCTGCGCTACGGCGGCTTTGTTCAGGTCGCTCACATGCATGATTCCCTGCTCAACGAGCGCCGACCTGATTATCAGCTCATAGATGCAGTCTCCGAGGTACGCGAGCGTAAGCCCCGGAATCGTCCTGGGGTCCTTTCTGTCGAGCCCGCGCGCCGCGATTATCTCGCTCAGTAAATCTGCGTCAGCCAAATCCGTTTCTCCTGTTCCGTTGTGGTAACCGCTGCATTATATCTGCTGCCGATCCCTTTCCCTGCACTATGCCGGCGTCACGCCAGATGCCACTTAACGCCCTCTCTCGTATCCTCGAGCACTACGCCCTTTTCAAGGAGCTTTGCTCTGATCTCGTCGGCCAGGGCGAAATTCTTTTCTTTCTTCGCGGCCTTGCGCAGCTCGATCTGCTCCTCAACGTAAGCCGCCAGCTCAGCGTCAACCGCAGGCTCCGCTGAAGCCTTCTCTGCGGTCAGGTCGAGTCCGAGCACCTCGTCAAAGCTGTTTATGAGAGCCGCTTTCGTTGCCGCGCTCATGTCGGCCTTGATCACGTCGTATACGAGGGTCGTGGCCATCGATGTGTTTATATCATTGCCGATAACATCTATGAACTTAGTCTTCCACTCATCAAACACAGCCTTGTCAGGAGCCGCATCTCCGGCTTCCTTCGCGATCTCGACACAGCGCTTTTTGAGCTTCTGGTAAGCCGCGTTCGCGTTGTCGAGAGCGTCCCACGAGAACACGAGGGGCTTGCGGTAATGCGACTGAAGGCAGAAGAATCTGTAAACGAGCGGATCGTAGCCCTTTTCCTCGACTACGGATACGGTCAGGATATTGCCCTTGGACTTGCTCATCTTGCCTTCGCGGTCGTTGAGGTGCTGAACGTGGAACCAGTAATTGCACCACTTATGTCCGAGATAGGACTCGGACTGCGCGATCTCATTCGTGTGGTGCGGGAAGATGTTGTCCACGCCGCCGCAGTGAATGTCCATATATTCACCAAGATGCTTCATGCTGATGCAGGAGCACTCGATATGCCAGCCGGGATATCCGACGCCCCACGGGCTGTCCCATTTGAGAGCCTGATCCTCGAACTTTGACTTGGTGAACCAGAGCACGAAATCATTTTTATTGCGCTTGTTGGGGTCCTCGGTAACATCGTCGCGGACGCCCACCATGAGCTCGTCCTCGTTCTGCGCGCCGAAAACATAGTATTCCTTAAGCTTTGAGGTGTCGAAATAAACGTTCTCGCCGGACTTGTATGCATAGCCCTTTTCGAGAAGCTTTTCGATCATGTGGATGAACTCGGGGATGCAGTTGGTCGCAGGCTCCACGACATCGGGCGTCTTGATGTTGAGCTTTGCGCAGTCATCGAAGAAGCACTTTGTGTAGTATGCCGCGATCTCCATGACGGTCTTGTGCTCGCGCTGCGCGCCCTTGACCATCTTGTCCTCGCCGTTGTCGCCGTCGTCCGAAAGATGTCCGACGTCGGTTATGTTCATGACTCTTTTTACGTCATATCCGCTGTAGCGCAGCGTTTTCTCGAGCACATCCTCGCAGATATAGCTGCGCAGGTTTCCGATGTGCGCGAAATGGTAGACCGTGGGGCCGCAGGTGTACATCGCTACCTTGCCTTCGACATTCGGAACAAATTCCTCAACGGTTCGCGTAAGTGTATTATAAAGTTTCATTGTTCAATTACTCTCCTTTTCTTTCTGCTGCGGAGCGCTCCCGCCGCAATGAGCCCTGCATTTCGCAAGCTCATCCGTAAGCATGGCGTTCTGACTGCGCAGCTCGTTCAAAGCAGCCATAACGGGATCGGGCAGATGTACCTGATCCATAGTCTCTCTCGGGATGCGTACCTGATCGAGCTTGACGACACGCCCCGGAACTCCGACTACCGTACAGTTCGCGGGCACTTCCTGAAGTACGACCGAACCCGCGCCGATCAGCGAATTCTCGCCGACGGTGAACGAACCGAGCACCTTTGCGCCCGAACCGATCATGACATTGTCACCGATGGTCGGATGACGCTTGCCGGTCTCCTTTCCGGTACCTCCCAAAGTCACGCCCTGATAGAGCGTTACATTGTCGCCTATGATCGTGGTCTCGCCTATCACCACTCCGGTGCCGTGATCGATAAAAAGTCCCTTGCCGATCGTGGCGCCCGGATGGATCTCTATGCCCGTCCTGCGCGCGGTGCGCTGTGACAGCCAGCGCGCAAGGAAATAATGCTTTTTAAGATACAGTTTGTGCTCGAACCGGTGCCTGATTATAGCCCGAAAGCCCGGATAGAGGAAAACCTCCCACGCCGTCTTGGCCGCGGGGTCGCGCTCCATCACGACCTGCATCTCTTCTTTGATGAAAGCTATTAAGCCCATTTTTGAATCCTTACTTTCCCTTTTCAATAGAAGATCACTCGAAGATGCGCCATCCGCAGATGAATCTCGAGGACCACCACGAACTGAGCTTTCTGTGGCAGATCTTGCCCTGCGAGGAGGATGCGTCGATAACGGTCCCGTTCTCGCCGATGATGCCGACATGACCGGTAACTACGATGATGTCTCCTGCCTTCAGGCTGCTGTAGTTCGTGATCTTTTTATATTTGCCGACCGTACGCCAGCCCTTTGATGTGATATAGCTCTGCTTTACGCCGACCTGGTTCAGACACCAGTAAACGAAGCCGGAACAGTCGAACTGGTTGGGTCCCTTCGCGCCCCAGACATACTTGCAGCCGATCTTTGAAAGAGCAACCTTTAAGAGCGCCGAAACAGAGCCGGAACCCGCATAACCGGTATCGACCTTTCCGCCGCCGTTGCCTCCTCCGCCGCCGGTCGTGGTATCGTTGGCCTTTACCACGCTGCTGCCGGTGAGCTTTGCCATGGTCTTTGCGCCGACGTTGCCGTCAACGGACAGACCGTTCTTCTTCTGGAATGCCTTTACCGCCTTATCGGTCACTTCGCCGAAATATCCGGTGTCGCTGCCGCTGTTCATATAGCCGTACTTGATGAGCAGCTGCTGTACGCGCTTTACTGTATCGCCCTCGTCACCGATCAGCAGACCGTTGGGAACCGCGCTGCCGCTGTCGAGGACATCGCGAGTGCTGGGTCCAAGATAGCCGTCAACTACCAGATTGTTGCGCGACTGGAAGAGCTTGACCGCCGCCAGGGTATCGTTTCCGTAGTTTCCGTCGGGTGCGGTGGTCAGATAACCGAGCTCCTTCAGCCGCTTCTGACACTCGAGCACCACATCGCTCCTGTCGCCGAAGCTTAAGAGGTTTGCCACAACCTCATCGCTGTACATCAGCTCTATGGTCATTTCTCCGACCTTACCGTCCGCATCGAGCCAGTTTGCTGCCTGCAGGGCCTTTACGGCCTTGTCGGTAGCCTCGTCGAACCTGCCGTTTATCGATTTCTTGGAATCGAGATAGCCGAGCTCGTAGAGACGCTGCTGGATGCGCCTGATGTCTTCGCCCTCCATGCCGAGCTTTGCCGTATAATGCTTTGCCTCGCCCGAAAGGAGAATGCCTAAGCTCTCCTCGCCGAGTACGCCGTCTTCTTTAAGCTCGTTCTGTCTCTGGAACAGCTTGACCGCCTGCGTCGTGATGCTTCCGTAGTACTGCGTGGGCTCCGCGGATTCCATGAATCCCAGATCCATCAGCAGCTGCTGGATGTATGCGACCGTCGGGTCGGAAACGCCGTTGTAGTATATCTTTAAGAACTCGATCGTGGAAAGATCGATCGTGGAGAGATCGAAGGTCTCCGTATCGGGATCGGTCTCCTCCTCGAAAAGGTCCGGATTTGCCGCAGCATATGCCGAGACCGTGTCATAATGCTCACTGATATAGAAATTCACCAGCTGTGTCTCAAGATCGGTCGCGTAATCCGAGGAAAGCAGCGCGTTTGCCACCGTAAACGCAGCATCCGGGTTCTCGCAGACATCACCGTCCGCCTCATCCGCGGCCACCTGCTGCGACGGGGTATCCGTAACCGTTGTTTCGGGTTCGGAATCGGATGCGAGCACCGTCTTGGTCCGGTCTTCGGTTCCGGCAATACTTCCGGTCTCCTCAGCAATGCTGTCCCTGACGCTGGTCTTAAGGTCAGCGTCCGAGCATCCCGCGCATGTTCCGAGGACAAGACACAATATGATGAACAATGAGATCAACTTATTTTGTTTCATACGCAATAATCCCTTACAATTCAACAGGTCCGTCACCTATATCCACTACATAGAAATCGGCATCGTAGCCGATCTTTTCGGCGTAGATCCTGCCGACATTCTTAATGAAATCGTCAACCTTATCGGCTCTTACCATGCTGACCGTACAGCCTCCGAAGCCTGCTCCGGTCATGCGCGCGCCGATGACTCCGGGCTGCTCCCATGCCGCCTCAACGAGCGTGTCGAGCTCCTTTCCGGTAACCTCATAGTCATCGCGCAGCGAGACGTGTGATGCGTTCATCAGCTCGCCGAATCTCGCGATATCGTTCCTGCCGAGTGCCTCAACGGCCTCGATCGTGCGTCTGTTCTCATATACGGCGTGCTTTGCGCGCTTCGCCTCAACAGGGCTCGTGATCGCTGATCTGCACTTTTCGAAGCCTGCCTCGTCGAGGGCTCCCCATGACGCCGCATTGCACACGGTCTGTATCTGTGAGAGCGCATGCTCGCATTCCGCGCGGCGCTCGTTGTACTTGGAATCCCCGAGGCCTCTCTTTTTGTTGGTATTGCCGATGACCAGACGGATGCCGTCCAGCTTCACCGGAACATATTCGTATTTGAGCGTCGCGGTGTCAAGGAAGATGGCGCTGTCCTTTTTGCCCATCGCGATCGCGAACTGGTCCATGATGCCGCAGTTTACGCCGACATATTTGTTCTCGGCGTACTGTCCGTAGATCGCCGAATTGAACATGTCGGTGTCAAAACCGAAGAGCTCGATAAGCACCTTTGCGACAAGTATCTCGAGCGATGCCGACGAAGAAAGCCCCGAGCCGTTCGGAATGGTTCCCTTACAGTAAAAATCAAAGCCCGTATCGGCTGCGAAGCCGTGCTCCCTAAATGCCCAGATAACTCCCTTCGCATATCTGGTCCACTGCTCCTCCGGTCTGTTCACCAGATCGTCGATCGAGCTCTCGATAACGCCGACGTCCTCGAAATTCTCCGAATAGAACCTGAGCGTGCGGTCATTTCTTTTGCGTACCGCAGCATAGGTTCCTATGGTCAGCGCGCAGGGAAATACATGACCTCCGTTATAGTCGGTATGCTCACCGATCAGATTGACTCTGCCGGGAGCAAAGAATACCCTGATATCTCCGTCTCCTCCGAATACTTTTTTAAAGCCTTCGATCATTTTTTCCTTCATTGTCTCTCCTCCCCGGATCCGCTTATCCGCATCCGGTATCGTTAAAATATGTCATCCGCGCATCGGACAGGTCCCCCCGCATCCGCCGCAGCCCCCTGCCGGTGCCGCCATCGTCATGTCGGCGACATTCTCCAGCAGGCATACCGCCTGTGCCGCTATCCCGAGGCCCTCTCCGGTAAATCCGAGGCCCTCCTCTGTCGTAGCCTTGATGTTCACGCGGTCCTCTTCGATCCCGAGCGTATCGGCTATATTCTTCCGCATCTGCGGGATATAGGCCGCCAGCTTCGGCCTCTGCGCAATGACAGTGGCGTCGATGTTGCCCACGATGTAGAGCTTTGAGCCTATCAGCTCTCCGGTCTCCTTCAGCAGGAGCAGGCTCGATATATCCTTATATTTTGCGTCGCTGTCGGGAAAATGCTTCCCGATGTCTCCGAGCGCCGCGGCCCCGAGCATGGCATCCATTATCGCATGCAGGAGCACATCTGCGTCCGAATGTCCGAGCAGGCCCAGCTCATAGGGTATCTTTACTCCGCCGATGATCAGGTCGCGCCCTTCGGTCAGCCTGTGTACGTCATAACCCGTTCCAACTCTCATAACGGTAATCCTTTTCCTGTCACAATTTCCGCCGCGCGGGCATCAGTCGCCCGTAACAACGTTGAGGTGCGCGAGCGAGAGCGCAAGGTTTTCCTGCCTTACGGTAACGTCCTCGGGTACCTTGAGCTTACAGGGCGCGAAATTGAGTATGCCCTTTATCCCCGCGCCGACGATCAGGTCGCAGATCTCCTGCGCCGCAGTTGCAGGCACGGTAAGTATAGCGAGCTTGATGCCGTTTTCGCGGCAGAATGACTCGCATTTGTCCAAAGGGTATATGTTCAGCCCGTCGGGGCCGGCTCCGCATTTTGCGCTTTCCTTGTCAAAGGCGGCTTTTATCTCGATGCCGTACTCCTTAAAGCCCTTATATCCGAGAAGCGCAAGTCCGAGCTTACCTGCTCCGACTATGACCGCACCGGTACATGTGCGCACTCCGAGCATATCCTCAAGGTCCTTTATGAGCGCGGCGGTCTCATAGCCGATCTTCGGCCGTCCGCTTCCGCACACCGCAGCCAGATCCTTGCGCACCTGAACTTCCCCGAGTCCGAGCGCATTCGCGATCCTGGTCGCCGAGATAGTCTCCGTCTCAATACTCCTTACATACTGCAAATAGTCCGGCAGTCTTCCGAGCGTAGCCCGGGCCACACGTTCCTGCATCGTCCTTACTCCCTTTCACGATTTATACGGACATTGTCCGCCTAATATATAATATAGATTTTCTGTCGTTTTGTAAATCTATTTATGCTTTTTTCATAAAAAAGCGAAGAAAAATTTTTATGAAACCGAAATATTCTTCTTGACAAAGGGTAATAGGCGCAATATAATATCTGATGTTGCGGCGGTAAGTGCCGCATATGGGATCTTAGCTCAGCTGGGAGAGCATCTGCCTTACAAGCAGAGGGTCATAGGTTCGAGCCCTATAGGTCCCACTTATGGCGAAGTAGCTCAGTTGGCCAGAGCACGCGGTTCATACCCGCGGTGTCGAGGGTTCAAATCCCCCCTTCGCTACTATATAAGGTGCCTGTCACCATTTGATGGTGACAGGCACCTTTTTTATGCTTCTCTCACATTCGTCATCGCAAAATAGAGCACATCCCCCACTCTGTGCCCGTCCTCGGCCAGGTAGAGCTTTTTGCCGCCGACATGGATGATCAGGCGGTTATGGTAGATCGTGCTGCAGTGCGGCGTCACATCCGCGAAATGCGCGGTAAAATCGTATCCGAGCAAAGTCGAAAGGAGCTTCAGGCTCACCGGGTTCGGTATGTCCGCGGGAACGGGCCCGAACACAGCGAAATTGTCGTACGCGTACAGCTCCTGCTTTTTTATGTCCAGCTCGTAGAGCTCCTTTGCGGGATTGTCCGCGGCAAACGACGCGAGCTTTACGCGCTCGAGCTTTTTATGATTTCTGTGCTTTGAGGACAGCGCGGCCGCCATTATACCGAACACCAGCGTTCCCGCGACACCCGCGCAGGAAACGACGGTCAGTATCGAATTGGTATCGTAAGCCTTCGCGAGCAGCCCCGCGTATCCGGCCTCCGCGCCCGAAAGCGCGGTCCCGTCCGCGTCGTGCTCCTTTTCGTAGCCGAGCCGCAGGTATTTTTCCGCCAGTTCATCGCATATCTCATTTATCAGATCGTTTATCTCTCCTCCGTCCGCGCGCATAAAAACGCATTCACCGTACGGAACAGCGATAACCGGACAGGGTTCGAACGAAAAACGTCCGCCGACATACGCCTCGTAATCCTGACTGCTGCGCTTTATGAGCGCTCCGTAGATGCTGTCTGACTGCAGGGCCGCATACATCTCTTTCCTGGTATTGAAATCCAGTGTATGTCCGTCGAGCGCGGTACCCTCAGTCAGCGCCAGATATGCCTGCTCGATGCCCCAGTAGCATGAATCCACGGAATCCGCAGGCACCTCGGGATCACCCTTTTTTATCACCGCCGTGAGCTCGTTGCGGTAGATCACGCCCGATGCCGCTATCGTATCCTCTTTTCCGGCGATCAGCTCCGCGGGCATGCCCGGTATCATGTCGAGCTCACCTCTCTGCAGCAGATCGACCGCATCCGCCGCGGTGATGGCCGCTCCGTCGTGTTCCTTTACGTATTCCGCATGTACCCCGGCGTCTTCGAGCTTCTTTAAGAACTCCGCCCAGGCGCCCTTTTGCGTGCCGCCTTCCCTGTAATACAGCGGATACTCATCTTCCCCGGATATCCAGTATTTAATTGTAACCGTCGTCTCCGCCATATTTTCCTCCGTACGCTTCCGTTAGATTCATTTTAAAAACCTTGCGCTTCAAATGCAAGAATTTATATTTTGTTCGATTGACAAACATCTGTTTGCGTGCTATAGTGTAGTTCCACAAAGCAAACAAATGTACGTTATTATTTCGAAGAGGCGACAGATCATGGGTGCTTTTATTTCCTATACTTCCTTCGACCATACGGCCACATGCATCATTCCGGTCATTGCGTCCTTTGACGCCTCGGGCCATATATGTCCGCTGTATGTGCGCATCCGGCGGGTATCGTACCGTATCACCGAGTACTTTGTCAGCTCAAAGTACAGCGGGGTCACGGAGTTCCGCTGTAAGATAGCGGACGGGGAGTTTGAGCGTCCCCTGCAGCTCACCTACTACAGCGCGGAGGGCATGTGGACCGTTCCGCGCGCCGGCATAGGAGGTGCCGACGGATCATGAAACAGCGCCATTATCTCTGCATAGACCTGAAATCCTTCTACGCTTCCGTAGAGTGCGTCGAGAGGGGTCTCGATCCGATGACGACCAAGCTCGTCGTTGCCGATCCCGACCGCTCCGCCAATACCATATGCCTTGCGGTATCCCCTGCGCTTAAGCGCCTCGGGGTCCGCAACCGCTGCCGCATGCGCGATATCCCCAAGGATCTCCACTACATCGTGGCTAAGCCCCGCATGCAGCGCTACATCGACTATTCCGCGCGCATTTACGGCATATATCTGAGCTACTTCTCGAAGGAGGACATACATGTCTACTCGGTCGACGAGGCATTCATGGACGTCACCGATTATCTTTCCCTGTACTCCGTAACTCCGCGCGAGCTCGGCCGCAGGATCATGGATTCCGTGCTCGAGCAGACCGGCATACGCGCCACCTGCGGCATAGGCACCAACCTGTACCTGACCAAGATCGCCCTTGACATCACGGCAAAGCACAGCCCGGACTTCATCGGAGAGCTCGATGAGGAGTCTTACCGCGCCACTCTCTGGGACCATAAGCCCCTCACGGATTTCTGGCGCATAGGCCACGGGACCGCCGCGCGCCTTGCCCGGTACGCCATCTACACCATGCGCGACATAGCCTCCGCGGACGAGGATTTCCTCTACCGTCTCTTCGGCGTCGACGCCGAGCTGCTGATAGACCACGCCTGGGGCCGTGAGCCGGTCACCATCGCGGATATCCGCAACTATCACCCCAGATCGAAGTGCCTGTCGAACGGTCAGGTCCTCATGAGCGACTATCCCTTTGACAAGGGCCGCCTCATCGTTAAGGAGATGATGGATGTGCTCTGTCTCGAGATGCTCTCAAAGGACGTGGTCACGCCGACCGTCTCACTCTATATCGGCTATTCGGTCTCGGACCTTACGCCCCGCAGCCGCGACGGCACACCGCCGTCAGTCCCTTCGGTATATCTTTCCGGCGCCCAGCACGCCGCAGGCCGCACTTCTCTCGAGACTCCGACCAACTCCGCGTCGCAGTGGCTTCCCGCCATAGCCGCGCTCTACGACAGGATAGTAGACCCCGAACGCACCATACGCCGCGTCAACATCACCTGCTGCGATATCGCGCATGAGGAGTTCAGACAGCTCGATCTGTTCTCCGACACCGCCGGCGCAGAGAAACAAAAGCGTATGCAGGCGGCCATTCTGGAGATACAGACCCGTTTCGGCAAGGATCTCATGATACGCGGCATGGATCTCGAGGACGGCGCCATGACACTGGAGCGAAACCATCAGATAGGAGGTCACAGGAGCGGATTATGACACAGCGAGGTAAGATGTCGGTCGAGATGCGGGCCAAACAGTTCATGCCCTTCTCCGCCCTGCCCGGGCTCGATGAGGCCCTGGCCATGGCCGAAAAAGAAGCAGAAGGCTCCGGCGCAGAGCGCCGAAGCCTTACAGATCATGATATGATATTCAGTTCCGCGTCATCAGAGAGCTATGAAGAACTTAACGAGGAAGATCACTGAGAGGATATAGGTCAGTACGGATACTTCCTTAGCCTTTCCTGTCAGCACCTTGATGCATGTGTATGTGATCAGGCCGATACCGATGGCATGTCCGATCGATGCCGAGATGGGCATCGCGATGAGCATGAGCGCTACGGGAGCGATATCGGTCATATCGTCAAAGTTGATATTTCTGAGGCCCGAGAGCATCAGGATGCCTACATAGATCAGAGCCGCCGATGTAGCTGCGGGAGGTATGATCGCCGCTACGGGAGCGATGAACATACATGCGAGGAACATGATAGCGGTGGTGAGTGCGGTGAGACCTGTACGTCCGCCTGCCTCTACGCCCGATGCCGACTCAATGAACGTTGTTACTGTCGAAGTACCGGTAAGCGAACCAGCTACGGTACCTACGGCGTCAGCCAGGAGAGCTTCCTTCATCTTGGGCATCTTGCCGTCCTTATCGAGCATACCTGCACGTGATGCGGTACCTACGAGTGTTCCGATGGTATCGAACATATCGATGATGCAGAATGTGATGATCAGGATGATGACCGTAGTCCAGCCGATCTCTACCAGTCCGGCAAAGTTCAGCTTAAAGAGTGTTACGCCTGCCATAGTCGAGAACGAAGGCAGCCATGATGCGGTCTTGAGACCCTCAAAAGGATTCACTCCGAGGAATATAGCCTGTCCTGCCCAGTATATGATACTTGCGCAGAGCATGCCGAGGATAACCGCGGCCTTAACGCCCTTATGAGCCAGTGCGATGATGATGAACAGTCCGATGAACATCGTAGCCGCTACGAGTACGATCTCACGCCAGCCGTCGTCGCCGATAGCTTCCTTCATGCTCTTCGCGGTCAGCGCGCCGAAGAAGTCTCTCATTACATAGAAAGGAGACGTAAAGCCGTTGCTCGCGGAGTATACGCCTGCGTTCGAACCGAGTCCGATGTTGAGGAGCATGATACCGATAGCGGGCGAGATACCGTGACGCACACCTGCGGGGATAGCCTCAACGATCTTCTCACGTACGTTCAGGAGTGAAAGTACTATGAAGATGATACCTTCGACGAGGATGATGCACATGCATGTCTGATATGACTTAACATAAGTCATGCCGGTCATGCCCACGATGCTTGCACACAGTGTTGCGTAGAAGCTGTTGAGTCCCATACCGGGAGCCATTGCGAAGGGCTTATTCGCGGCAAATGCCATTACGAACATACCGATCGCCGATGCGATACATGTTGCGAGGAATACGGCGTTCCACAGCCCCTCGGCTGCACCCTCAGCGCCGAATCCGGTCAGCAGATTGGGGTTCAGGGCGATGATGTAAGCCATCGTCATGAACGTTGTGAGACCGGCCACTATTTCAGTTCTTGCATTAGTGCCGTTCTCTTTCAGTTTGAAGCACTTCTCCAGCATAGTTTGTCCTCCGATACATATATAGTGAGTAAAAAACACCCCACTGATAATAATACCAATGGGGGATAGGTTAGTCAACGATTTTGCATAAAAAATTTTAGTTTTCTATAATTTTTTTGGTGATATTGCACATCATCCGTCTCCGGATCCCGTATCTGCCGTACCGGGCAGCCGTCACCATATTCTGTATCTGCCGCTGAGCGCCAGATACGCAAAGAAGTACAGGCAGTTGTCATAGTAGCGCCTGTTTCCGCCTCGAAGAGGCGTCTCCCACAGATCGGCGAGCCACCTGCAGGCCGTCTCATACACGTCCTTTGGCATCACGCTCTCTAAGAGTCCGTACTTGCCGCCGCACATTTCCAGATACGGCCCCACTACAGCGAGCAGGCCCTCTGCCGTGGTCACCTTCATGCCTACGGGGTGGAGTGCCGAGCCCGGCACCTCCGTTCCGTCGATCTCAAATATGCCGGTCATCTTATCGCCCTTTGCGTCGAGGAATCTCAGCAGGTTCAGGTCTGCCGCACACTGCCCCTCATCGGTCGCGAACCATTCGTAGTCCAGACCTATATTGGCCGCGGTCCTGTACGCGTCACTGTAGAAACAGTCGTGTCTGTCCGTGGTCCAGGGGAGCCTGCGGGTATACGGCCTGCCGTCAAACTCGGCATATTCCGCAGACATGCCGGTATCCGGATGACATGCCTTTGTAAGGTACCTGCGGCTCACGTCCGCAGCCTCACGGAAGAACTCCTTATCCTCCTCATTTCCCCATTCGGCGAACAGCTCATAGAAATGAGGCAGGTGATACGACGGGTCGGTAAAGTCCGCTCCCGCCACGAACAGTATCTGTTTATTGTCGGGGTTAAACATCGGCACACCGGGATGTCCGGGCTCACCCTTGTGTACCATCTCCGAGAGTATCTTCTTCGCATGCGCGGAATACTCATATATGCCTTCGCCGTCTCCCCATCTGTGCGACGCGAACAGCAGCGCCAGCGCGAAGTATTCCTCTCCGTCGGGCGCGGCGCCTTCAGCGTTGCGTTTTCCGTCCACTGCGCATGACCATGCAAAGTATCCGTGCTCCGGTCCGGGCTCACGATGCCACATATATGTGTACGCCCATTTCCAGATACGGTCGAACTCCGCCTTGTGATCGGTCTGTACGCACATCATCATGCCGTACGACATACCCTCGGTCCTCGCGTCATGGTTGCCGGTATCCTCAAGATACCCCATATCGTCACCGACCGGGTGATAGATACGCTCGTCTTCGCTCCCATAGAAAAAAGTATCCCATATCTGTACGAGCCTTGTGTCCACATCTTCCTCGGTCTTGCCTATCATCCTGAACAGATTTGTATATTCGCCTGATCTGTATGCTCCGCTCATTTTTACTCCCTTCCCCATGAGTTTTGGTCATCCTGCTGCCGGGTTTCCGATATGTATCGTGATCCCCTTGCCTCGTATCATATATGACGCACATCGGTTTTTCTCCGTAATTGTTGCTTCGCAATTGTCAAAACTCGCCATAATGCGGTATAATTCTACATAACGGGCCGATCTGAGGTCCGCGTGGTCAGTAAGTCGGAACGGAGCCTGAGAGGATATATGAGATCACTTTACATTGCCGATGACGAAAAAGCCATCAGAGACGGTATAAAGCTTATAGTCGACTGGAAGAGCCTGGGATACGAGATCTGCGGGGAGACCGGCAGCGGAGCCGAGGCTGTTGCGGATATTCTCCGGCTCAACCCCGCGATCGTCCTCATGGACATCCGCATGCCCGGACTCAGCGGCCTTGATGCCATCAGGAGGCTCACCGAGGAGGGTTTTGAGGGGCATTTTATCATCCTTTCCGGATATTCCGACTTTAAATATGCCCAGGAGGCCATGAAGTATAATGTGCGCCACTATCTGACCAAACCCATCGACGAGGACGAGCTCACCTCAGCGGTCCGCGAGATAAACGGCATGCTGGACAACGAAGCCGACGCGAGGTCCCGTGAACTCTTTTTTCGCACCAAGTCCAAAAAAGAGATAATCAGCGACATACTTTCGCACAACCTCGACCTGAAGCTCCTCAGCGCAGCGGATCCGGGGCTCCTCGCGGACAAATACCAGATCGTCGCCTACGAGAATTTCAACATGTCCGATCAGGAGCTGCCCTACCGTTTCTCCGAGCTGTTCAACGCGGCAGGGAGCAGGTCTTCCGCTTCGGTCCATCTCGTATACCGCGGGCACGATATCCTTCTGCTCCTCGGAGATTCCGGCATAGACCGCTTTAAGCGCTTTCTCGGCCACTACGAGTCCGAGCCCGAGCAGGGCAGCCCGCTCGACAGCATATTCGTGGCGTACGGCTGCGTGGTCAGTTCTCTCTCCGATATCCCCGAGTCCTACGCGCAGGCGGAGGAGCTCCTCTCCCGCCGTTTCTTCTGCGTTCAGGGACAGCATGTGCTCGGTTTTGACGATCTGCCCTCCGTCCAGAATAATCTGGAGAAGCTCGAGAACTCCCGCATTGACGGATACACCGCACAGATCTCCGACTATCTCCAGACCTTTAACCGCAGAAAGGTCGCCGAGGTGCTCTATTCGATCGAGGAGTACCTCTACCATGTCAATGCGGACATCACCGCGGTCAAGCTTTTCCTGGCTGACCTGTATCTGCGGATCAAGGATACGATGACGCACCGCTACAGCACGATAACCCTGCCCTTCGCGTCAAACGCGGAGATCATCTCTTTCATCAGCGCGCAGAACTACCTCTACGAGATCATCATCTATTTCTCGAACCGCTTCGAGGAGCTGATGAACTCCATGGGCAACTCATCCCGTGACAGCGTTATCGACGATATCCTCTACTACATCGACCACAACTACAATACGAACCTTAAGCTCGAGATGATCGCTTCGCTCTTCGGCTATAACAGTTCGTATCTCGGGAAGATATTCACAAAGACCGTCGGCGAGAGCTTCAATACCTATGTCGACCGCGTCCGCATCCGCCACGCCATAGAGATGCTGACCGACGATAAGCTCAAGGTCTATGAGATCGCCGACAGGGTCGGCTACAGCAATGTCGACTATTTCCATAAGAAGTTCAAAAAATACATCGGCGAGAGCCCTGCGGAGTACCGTTCAAAGCACGCCGGCGGGCAGATCGACTGACTTTAGCCGGCTGCGCAGCCGGTCACACAGGCAATAAACCATCATCCAAAAAACGGGCAGGAGGGATGATCCTCCTGCCCATTGTTTCTAAACCTTTTATCGTATAATCCTTAGCTGATCTTCGCCGGCACAGATCCTGTCTTTTATCACCTAATGACTGCCAGCGTAAAGTCTATCGTTATATTCTTTATTCCTACCAGCTTTGTCTTGTCTATGATCACCGAAGACGCGGTGCTCGGCGAACCCATGAGTATACGCGCATCTGCGGGCGGAGTCTTAACCCACTCGTTCACCAGGTTCACGCGTGTGCATTTTCCGTCATCCGAGCTCGTGTAAGGCGTAGCGATGAGTTCGAGCGGATTGCCGTCTATCGTGATCGAATTGATCAGCAGATGGCATCCGGGATACAGCAGCTCCGCATCCGCGACAGCCAGCGCGGCGAATGTCAGTCCGTCGTTGCCGCCCGCGAAATCGAGGCTTACCGTATACTGTCCGGGGCCTTCGACGATCGCGTTCGTTGCCGTGATACCCATCGTATTGTCCGCGGGGTTGAACACATCACCGACGCTGTAGGTTCCGGCGCCGCCGTTCCACATGATCCATGCTACGGGCGTGCCGGGTTCGTAGGTCTCCACGCCGTCCCACATCTCGGGCGCCGCAGCGCTCGCTGCCGCCATATGGTCTTTAACCGCGGTCAGATATCCTGCCCCCGCCGCCTTTTCCTGCTCGTAGCTTCTCGAGGCAAATACCGCAGCCACGGCATCATCCCTCATCGTGCAGGTCACTTTGTCATAAGAGCTGTTCGTATCCCAGAGCAGGGGTACCCAGTTGTTCAGATCGCAGTGATCGAGGAAGTACTCGGTAAACTCTACGGTATTCTCCTGTGTCTGGTGCTTGCCGTTCTCATATACGGGCAGGGCTCCGTATTCGCCGATTATGATGCCGTAACCCATGTCAGAGAACTTCTTCAGCTTTCCGAGGTACTGATCCATCATGTCGTAGTCGGCTTTGATGCCCCATCTCGACCATGTTCCGCCTTCACCCGCGCCGCAGTAGTTCCAGGGCGTATAGTAGTGTACGGAAAGGAACAGCTTGCCCTTCGCGGTATCCGTCGGCATCACGAATCTCGCGTCACATGTATCCGTGATGTCGGTATTGTAGCCGGCGATCAACAGGAAACGGTCATCGTTGTTGCCGCCGGTCGATCTCACGATATCGACGAATTTCTGGTTGATATCGTGGGTCATGCTGTACTGTCCGTCAGCGGACAGAGACCCTGAATCGGCCCAGCTTCCGTTATTGTTGAGGCCGTTTCCGAGCTCTTCGTTGGCCGACTCGAATATCAGCATATCCGGGTAATCCTTGAAATACGTCGACACCTGCGTCCACATCTCGGTGTAGATCTTCCATGCCTTATCGACTGTCGTGGGATCGGCGGAGCCGAACATTGCCCACCAGCCGGAGTCCCAGTGATCGTTGAGTACCACGAACATTTCGGCATCAAGCGCCCAGTTTACGACCTCAGCCACACGCTCGAGATAATCCGCGTTGATCTCATAGTCATCCTTGGCAAAGTCCATCGTATTGCACCACGATACAGGTATGCGCAGCGTATCGAAGCCTGCTGCCTTGTAGCCCTTTATCATGGCCTCCGAGGTGATCGGCTGGCCCCATGCGCACTCATAGGTCGTAACCGACGCGTTCCTGCCGCTCGAGGTCGCCTCAAATGTATTTCCCAGATTGATACCGTTGCCCATGTAATAGGACAGCTCGATCGAGTTCATATTTGTCAGATCCATATCGCTGAACTTGGCATTATTCGTGCCGTCCGCAACAGGCTGTGTGTTCGTCCCCTGCTGCGCGGGCTCGTCCCCGCCCCATTTGAGGTCTGAGAGCGTAAATACCACCACTGCCTTTTTGGGGCTGTCCACAGTTGTAAAATTGGCCACATGCTCGCCCATCTCCACCTCTGCGACGCATGAGCCGTCCCACGAGTTTACGGGATCGTTCGTGTCAAATACGCCGTTCGACTTCAGAGCGGATTTGGGAGCGTCCATGGTCACGGTGAGCTCCGTGCCGTCCACTATCACCTTGTCGTAGATGATATTGCAGGCGGTGATCGGTGACTGTCCGTCGCCTCTGATGTGTTCCATATCCGTGATATAGATCGCGGTGAGGTTCTTCAGCGCACTCACGCCCGCTGCGACCGCCTCGGCCGAGAGGTCCGCCCCGCAGTCGAACTCGACCGCATACTGCCCGGCTTCGGTCACGAATATCGACTGTTTTCCGGACTCGTTGCTGTAGTATGAGTGATCCGCGTCGTTATAATACACGTTGAGCGCCAGCTCGATATAGTTTGTGCCCGAGGGCTTAGTCTTATATGCCGTCATATCCGGTACGCCGGCTGCTCCCGCATCGGACGTATTTGTATCCGTACCCTGATCGCCTGCAGCCTGTCCCGCATCGGTTCCGGGAGTCACACTGCCCGCTCCCTCACTGCCGTTGTCTGTACCCGCGCCGTTCCCTGCATTATTGTTTTCCGTACTGGTCACGTTCTCCGTGCCCGCCGCGGGCTTATCATTCCCGTCATCAGCAGTTTTTTTGCAGCCCGTGACCGTCAGTGCCAGTACCGTCAGCACGCATATCAGGCAACGCACGAGCCGGTACTTTCCGGCAAGAAGCATCCTGCTGCCGTCCTGCAGGTGCTTTCCGGTCGTACGCATCCTGCCGCCCTGTATCATAGTCATGTTATTCTTCATATCCATCCTCATTTTCAGACTTTAATTCTGTCCTATAGTTTATCAATGCCACCGGAAAACCTTGCATCCTCCGGTGGCACCGTAATCATTTAATCTTCAGAGCTGCATACCGGCAGCTTTATTTGCCTCTTACAGCCTCTTCGAGCGCATGGCGCTTTGCTGCCTCATCGATCGACCACTGTTTGCACTGCTCGTAGCCGTATGCGTTCGCGGTGTTGATCATCTGGTTCACATAGTAGTTGTACTCGCCGTCCGATGCCGCATAGATAGCCTTCCAGCTGTAGTCCACGATACAGGTCGTAACCTGCTTCCAGATCAGCTCAAAGTCGTCGTCCATCTCCGCCTCGTTGTACTCGGTGGCAGGAGCTACCTTGTACTGCAGATGCTCCATGTACTCGGCCACGTTCTCGGCTCCGTTGTAGTCTACCCAGTCCTGCTGGATCGGATAATCGATCTTGTTCGCGATGCTCCTCCAGTACTGCTGGTCGTAGGTATCGCCCGAGGTGTTGGGGTTGATCTCATTACCGGACCAGGTCGTGTTGTTGATCTGGAGCTCGCCGTCATGGAAGGTACCTCCGGCATACTTGCCCGCCTTCTCCTCGCTCATGACCGTGTTTTCCTTATCGTTGATGCACTGCGAGCCGAACTCGGTCAGGCATGCGCGGCCGTCGGCATCATAGTACCATGTGATATCCTTGGGACCGTAGAGAGCCGTCATGTATCCGTCGGGAGTGCACAGCCAGTTGATGATCTGCATGCACAGCTCGGGATGCTCGGTGTTCGCGCCGATCGTCCATACACGGTTTCCGCCGTAGGGGCTCATGCCGTAGCAGAGCGGAACCGCCTCTTCGGGAACCATCGTGTACATATATTTGCCTTCGGACATATGCGTATCGGTGTTGAAAGGACCGCTGCCCGCATAGTTGAATATCGAGAAGAATACACCACCGACCTTCATTTTCTCGATCATCTCGGTATATGTCTGAGTCATCGAGTTGGGGTCTAAGAGTCCCTTCTGGTAGAGGGTATTAAAAAACTTCAGCGAGGTCAGATACGGTCCGTCGGGCTCGAGCGCGTCATGCATCTTGCCTGTGTCGGGATCGTAGATGCCCAGCTGCATCTCGTCATATCCCCAGTACGCCGTAGCGAATGCCTTGATATACATAACCATGTTTCCGTCCCAGTCGGGCCAGATCGATACGGCATAGGTAGGGTTTCCGTTCTCGTCTGTGGGGCAGATCTGCTTCATCTGCTCGAACAGGGTAACCAGATCGTCGAGATTCTTGACTACGGGATAGCCGAGCGCCTTGTACAGATCCCAGCGGATATCCCATGTATAGAAGAACTGCTCGTGCGATTCGCTCGATGATGCCACGGAATGTCCGAATCCGTAGAGCGCATCGCTCGCGCCTTCGGTAATTGTCGATGTTAATGACTTATTGGCAGCGAGAGCCTGTCCCATCGTGTCCCTGATATCCTTGCCGTAGTTATCGAGCAGGTTATACTTGTTCCAGTCCAGGAGCATGCCGCTCTTTACCGCACGCTTGTAATCATTGCCCGTAGATCCGAATACCACGATATCACCGAGGGTTCCGGACTCCATACGCGTATCGAACACACCGTCCGAATCGGGGATGATGGTCAGCTTTACATTGAACTTTTCCAACAGCAGCTTTGCGATCCAGCCCTGCTGTTCGCCCGAATAGTTTGCCAGCTGTGAATAAACGACCAGCTCTACGGGGGCCGATGTTTCGTCCTTGCCCGCTGCTTCACCGGTCACAGTGCCGGTATTATTGTCCGAGCCGCGCCCGGTCACATCCGCATTTTTAGTGCATGCGGCCAGTGACATGACCATCGCCAGCACGAGTACGAAAGAAATAATCTTTTTCATCATTTTAGTGCTCCTCTCTTATCAGCCCTTGACTGCTCCCAACATTATACCCTTTTCAAAATATTTCTGCATCCAGGGGTATACCAGGAGTATCGGAAGGACCGTAACCATCGAGATCGTGTATTTGATAACCTTACCCGAATTCAGCTTATTGATCAGCGCTTCCATCTCAGACGCGGTACGCGCGGTACCGATCGTGGAAGCGATGTTGCTCGACTGATTCAGCCAGATGTACAGCTTATGCTGCAGGGTATGCAGATTCGGGGAATTCTGCATGTTGATCACGGAATCCATAAACGAATTCCAGTGTCCCACCGCGCCGAATATCGCGATCGTTGCGAGTATCGGCTTTGAGAGCGGCCATATCAGTTTCCTGAATATCGTCATGTATCCGGCGCCGTCGATGAATGCGCTCTCCTCGAGCTCGGCAGGGATCGATTCAATATATGTTTTTACAAGTATTATGTTATAGGGCTGTACGATAGCCGGGATAATGTATCCCAGGTAGTTGTCGGTCAGTCCCAGCATCAGCATATTCGTATATCCCGGGATCAGACCTGCGTTGAAGTACATCGTGATAACGAGGAATCTGTACCAGAATTTCCTGTTCCACATCTCCTTCTTAGTGACCAGATACCCGCAGAACGCGGAAGCGACAACCATCAGGACCGTACCGATCAGCGTACGCGATATCGTAACGATGAACGCCTGCCCGAGGTCTCCGAGCGCCAGCATATCCTTGTAGTTCTGTAAGGTAAATCCGATCGGATAAAAGTTTACCGCGCCTCTGGCCACCATTTCGTTGTTTGAAACGGTGTTTATGAAGATGTAATAAAAGGGGAAAAAGCACAGCAGCGCGAATAAGCCGAACACAATGTAATCCACTATGTAAAACGCCACATCGCCGCCCGTCAGCTTGATATGCGACTTATGCTTGCGGTAATAGGCTTTTTCCAGCTTCGCATCCAGTTTTTCCTGCTTTGTCATAGCCATATCGGTTGCTTCCTCCTTCCCTTAAATGATACTCTCGCCGCGGACCATCTTCGATATTCCGTTGGCAAAGAAAAGTAGTGTTACGCTGACTAAGGTTTTCAGCATACCGATAACCGTTGAGATCGGTATCTTGCCCGCGCCGATACCCAGGTTGTATACGTACAGATCGAGCACTTCCAGGTTATTCTTTGTTACCGCGTTGGAGAATACCAGGTACTGATCCATGCCGTTGCTTAAGATTCCGGCTACCGCCATCAGCAGCATAACCGAATATGTCGGCAGGAGTCCGGGCAGTGTCACATGCCTCATCTTCTGGAAGCGTCCCGCTCCGTCGACCGTAGCCGCTTCATAGAGCTGCTGGTCTATACCGGATATTCCCGCAATATATATGATCGCGCTCCAGCCTATGCCCTTCCAGATACCCCACAGGAGCATCTTTATGTAGAGCATGTCCTTATCCTGCAGGTACAGATGGCTGTGGACCACTCCGGTGATCTGCGTCAGTATATTGTTGATAAAGCCTTCGTTTGAGAATATCGCAAACGCGATCGCGTAGACCAGAACCCAGCTGATGAAGTTCGGGATCGTGGTAAATACCTGTACGATCCTCCTGAACCACCCTGTCTTGATCTCCGAAAGGAATATCGCGAATGCCATGGCGAGCCAGCTCGTAGCGATACCCAGACCGCTCATGATCAGCGTGTTCTTCATAACACGCATGATATCGGCCCTGGTCATCGGGTTGTCGACCAGACTCTTGAACCATTTGAACCCGACGAAATCGTTCATGCTGAGGTTTCCGGGTCCCGATTTGTAGTCAAAGAATGCGTAGCGCCATCCGTACAGCGGCAGATACGCGAATACGAATGCCAGGATGATAAAGGGCAGGAACATGATAAAGAGCTTATATGTCGTAAGCATCTCACATCTCTCACCCGTAGCCGGACGCGGCTGCGCTATGATCAGGAGTACCGAGCAGAGCAGCTGCAGTACCGCGAATCCCAGCATGACAAAGAGCGGCGTCGGCAGCGTATCCACCGCCATGTTGAAGCCTACCGTCTCCGCTATTTCCGCGTCTATCGCCTGATAGAGCCTGTAGGTGGAGAGCATCTGGAAAAATCCGCCTATGATCACGCCCGAACCGCCGAGAGTGATATAGTTTGATATGCGCTTCATCTTGAGATTGCCCAAAGATACGCAGGCAGCCACAGACAGCATTATTACGCCCACAACCATCAGTGCCGAGGCGATCATCAGACTGCGGATGTCGCTCTTGTAAAAGTAGTTGTGGTTTATCTCGTATTTGATATTGATAACGAGTCTGTTATACGACAGCGCGGAAGTTAAAAGCGAAAGATTCTTGTTCATCTGCGTGAATATCCTGGCAGGATTAAACTCACTGAAGAATACCAGAACGAACGCAAATAACAGGCTTATGCGCGTCACATAATAGACTTTGTCCGTCCAGCCGTTGCTGACCTCGGTTCTCTTAGCCATCTTGCTCTCCTCTTTAGATGCGGTTTTAACCGCATCCGATCCCTCGTACAGCATGCCGCCTGCGTACAAGGCTTCCTAAATCCCGGCCGGAGCTGTAATACTCCGACCGGGGCAAAAATTAACTTATCCGTTATTATTTCTTTTTGCGTGTCGCGAAGAATACGCATACGCCTGCAACTACGACAACACCTGCGATGATGCCGATGATGAGTCCGGTGTTGCTCTTCTTTGCGGGCTCTTCCGTTACCGTTGTCTCTGCTGTCTCAGGAGCATCGGTCGTTGCGGGAGCTTCGGTAGCCTTAGGCGCCTCGGTAGCTGCGGGAGCCTCTGTTGCTGCGGGCTCGGGCTCAGCCTTGGCTGCCTTGTCATAGTTAAATCCGCTTACGGTGAAGGTGATCTCCATCGAAGTCATGGGAACGTTGTACGCGCCGATCTGGGCATTGTCGCCCTTGCTGTAGACACTCTCTACCTGGATCTGCATGTAGTTTACGCTCTCCTTGTTGAGCTTCTGCGAATCCTCGCCGAGTGCGATCGTCTTGCCGTCCACCTTGAGGCTTACGTCGCTGATAACGATCTCATCGGTGTTGGGGATATCGGTCGAGAGGAAGATCATGTTCATGTGATCCTGAGAATCGAAATCACCTGTCAGATCAAGTCCGTCAACAGATACGGTATAAGTTCCGTTTCCTGCGATGACCGCATCCTTAAACTCACCGGCTCTGGTTACCGCGTTGTTGTCAGCGTCCCAGCCGGTTACCTGCATGAAGTACTCCATGCCGTTGTCGCCTACGATGCCGCGGCCGTAGCTGGGCTCGTCGAATGCGTTACGGAATGAGTAAGCGGGTGTCTGAAAGCAGAGGTACGCATTGTAGGTTCCGTCTAAGTCAACGGGGCCTGCGTTGGAGCCTGCGGGCTCGTTTCCGCCCTGCATGTTCTCAAATGCGCCTGCTACGGTAAAGTATACTTCGATAGTCTTGATAGCCGCAACCTGCTCGGGAGTGAGAAGTCTTGCGGTAGCTGTAGCCGCATCGCCCGCTGTACGGTTGTCGATGTAGCCCTTGCCGTTTACGCCCTCAAAATCGGGGTTGTTCCATTCGTTGTACAGGTTAACACGGGTATCTACAGCGCCGCCGTCTGCCGAGCAGGTGTAGGATGTGCCCTGAAGAGCGATCTCCTCGCCGTTGAGCACGATCTTGTCAACCGTAACTGTATATGTGGTACCGAATATCACTTCACCGTTGGGAAGTGTAAGGCACTCGAACTGTCCGCTGCCGAGAGCCTCGGGGAGCTCTGCCTTAACCATGTAAGAGCCGTTGCCCTTAACGGGAGTAGTGGTGATAACAGCGCCGGTATCGGTCCAGGATGCGTTGTTAAGGCTTAAGGTAGCCTCAGAAACCTCACCTACCACGATGCCGCTCTCTGCGTAATGTCTGATAACAAACTGTGTTCCTGCGTATGAATCCCAGCCGAGCGCGATGATGTCGATCACATCATCCTTGGCTGCGGGAACCATGAGTGTTCCGCGAAGGGATGTCGAATCAACGGTTCCTGCCCAGTTCTTGCCGTTTACGCCGTCGCTTACGTCTTCGTTGCCGTCGCCGTCAGCGTCCCAGCCCCAGCTTACCTGCGCGCCGCCCCACTGATAGTAGGACTTGCTACCGTCGGCATGGGTAACCGCGATACCGTTCGAGCACCAGTCATTGTAGCTGAATGCGTCGCCGTCTGCCGCGAGATACTCAACATCAACAAGTACTGAATTGCAGTCGCTCGCTACGGTGTAGGTCGATCCTGCTGTCTTTCCGTCAACGTATGCCACGCCGCCGCTTACTGTTGCAGCGCCGCCTTCGGTGATCTCAACGCTGAACTGCTTTCCTGCGTATGAATCCCAGCTGGTCACGATAAAATCAACAACAGCGCCCTGCTCAGCGGGGATACCGAGAGTAGCCGTAAGAGCTTCGGTGTCCGCGTTTCCGAGCCATGTGCCGCCGTTTACGCCGTAAGAATCCTCTGTGCCGTCGCCGTCAGCGTCCCAGCCCCAGCTTACCTGCGCGCCGCCGAACTGATAGTACGATTTGCTGCCGTCCACGTGATTTACAACCACGCCGTATCCGCACCAGTCGTTCAGCGAGAATGCGTCGCCGTCAGCAGGTGCAAAAGTGATATTTGCCGTAATAACATTAACCGCACCGGCTACCGTATAAGAGTAACTCGGTGTTGCCCCATCGATGTAGGCACAATCAACGGCATCGGCCTTAACACCGACTTTGCCCGCTGAAAGGACCAACGCTGCCGCCAGAACCACGGCAAAAAGTTTCCTGAAGATCTTTTTCATGTTTTTCCTCCTCTTTAGATGCGGATTTACCCACATCTGATTCCTTGTCCCGAACGTCACTTGCGTACCGGACTTATCATATAGTCTGCCTGCTCCCCCTAAGGAAGCAAAATACCGCGCCGGAACCCCGGCACGGTATTCAGTGTAAATCATCATTCAATTATTAAAAACCGAAAGGATTTGACATAAAAGAAGTAAAAAACAGAGCAGGATCCGTCTATTTGATAAATACCAGCTCACCGTCCTGCGCGTAGCAGACGCCGGCTCCGGGTATATACCAGAGCAGCCCGAGGGTTGTAAACGGGGCATGTGAATCAAGCGTTATCATCATTTCATGTATAAGTGCATTGTAGAACGGCAACGCGCTGTCATCTATGGTTGCGTTGTCATAACCCGGAATGTTGTATTTCTCTATGATCTCATCCAGGTTCTTCAGGCTGTAAGCGTTACTCCACACATCATCATCGTCCATGGACGTTCCAAACCCGCAAACATATATAAAATCGCGGATACCTTTTCCTGTACCGAATCCGTTGCTTGAAGCCGCCAGTTTTTTCGCTCCGTCATACATTTCCCTCATGATATGCCCAAATCTGCTCGTACCGCGTACATCTCTGTATACATCTCCGTAACCGTAATCACTTACCGAGAACGGCAGCAGGGCCAGGCTCAGTCCGCCGGGGATCCTGTCATTCTCAGTAAACCCGTCCGTTAAGATCCATGTGATCTCGGTATGGTCACTGAGCTCCCATATCGTTACATGTATTTCGTTCAGATATTCATATCCGGACAGTATCCCGTAATATCCGACCGCATGACCTTCGGAATCATCCTCTCCGCTGAGCCTCAGCCCCATCTCTTTCAGGCGTCTTTGGAACGCGGAAGTATCGGCACGGCCGATATCCACAAAGTTTACGCCTCCGTAGAATTCGTACGCGGGAGTACCAAAGTCCGCGATACCCATAGCGGCCGCGAGTTCCTCAAAGATCGTTTCGCGTCCGTATCTTTTCGAGATGATCAGGAAGGCATCCCGGTATTCGGGGTGCAGCATCGTATAACCGTCCCCGGTGGGCAGCGGCGCCGGATGGTCCTCATAATATTCTTCCGGATCATTTATGCAATCACGCACAAGGAAGTCTGCGTATTCACTGTCATAGAAGGAATCCATATCCTCTTCATATACCAGTTTATACAGTATTTCTTTCAGATCAAAGTCGCAGAGTATAATGCTGCCGTCATCCGCGATCAGTATACTTCCCGCAGTTTCGGTATTATCTCCGTAATCATCGTAGACCCATCTGATCCAGTTGCCCGTTTCGCTCAGGTGGAAAGAGACCTGCGCATTCCCGGGATCCTCATATTTCCAGAATCCGCCAATTTTTTCCAGCAGCGCTTTATCTTCATCCGACAGTCCCGTATCAGGTATATACGGCTCTCCTTCGCCTTGCGAAGGATCATCGGGCACCGCGGTAGGCGCAGGTGCCTGTGTCGGGCGGGGCGCAGCTGTAGGCTCCGCGGGCTCTATCTCAGGCTCTCTCGCATTCGATACATAGTCGGGCACCTCTATGCCGAGTACCTCGCAATATGCCTCAAATACCGAGACTATCCCGTCTCCGAGCTGCGAACCCGCCTGCGGATCGTCCAACCGGTCCTCGAGCATGATATTGAGCTTAGCCACCGCGTCGTACTGCAGCCAGTCTTTGTCCACATCGACTTCATACTCGTTATATCTGAGCACGCTGTTGATGACTTCGAGCGTTCCCCACTTAAAGAAATGCGATCTCGAAAAACCGAGTGCCTCTGACTTGAACCATGAATCCGCCGTCAGGCTGATATTCCTGTAATCCTCATAGTCCTTATACCAGAGCACGACATTCTGCTGTTCGTCATACATCCAGTCGCTGTTAGCCGGGAGCGTGTTGTTTACCGGCTGTGCGATGATGGCAGGCGTGACAGCCGGTGCTTCACTAACCGCAGGCGCATCGGAGGGTTTCTGTCCGGGGTCGCTGTCGGTACCCGCAGGCCCGGATGTCGGAGTTTCATCCTTATCTTTGCCGTTGTCCTTATCTTTGCCCGAGGCGACAGCAATATCCTGCTTTGCCTGTTCCGTCTCTTCCTCGATCTTTGCGACCTTGATATCCTGCTCGATCCGGTCCGCGATCGTTTCGGCCTTCGCGCTGTCGTCAAAACGCATGTTGAAACGCGTCCAGGACTTCTCATAGGCCGTCTGCGCATTCGGATAATCCATCTGCAGCATTCCGGCATGATGATCGCCGAGCGCCGCGATAAACAGACCGTCCTGGCTGTGCCATTTTACGACATTATTTCCGATGCTGAGATTCTGATCATCGGCAACAACATTAAACATATCGAAAATATTACCGGTATCGGTATCCGCCGTAACATCCGTGAACGTAACCTTCAGATCCAGTCCGTTGAAGCGGTCGCGGAAGTTGTATTCGGTGCCCGACTGCCCGATCGCCGCAAACTGAAGGGGAACGGTCACATAACAGCGGTACTGCGGGAAAAAGATGTCCTGCATTTCAATACTGCTGATCTCATCACCGGGAAGAGTCAGCTGCATGGCGGAGGCTCCCTGCTCATAAAGATGGGCGTACGCATCGGGAGCGTACATGGTCGCATGATACTCATACCCGTCGCGCAGTATTATAAAATGGTTAACCCTGTAGCCGGTTATATTATAATAACCGCGGACCGAGTTTTCTCCGGAAATATCGTAATCCCTCAGATCGTAATAATCGATGACATCCTGCAGATGTCCGGAAAAGCTGCGCCTGTAAACATGTATGTAGGCGCCTGTCTTCGGATCCGTAAAATATTCTTCGTTATCCTCTCCGCGGTATGCTTTCGTGAACACATCGGGATAGATCAGGTAACAGGTCCAGTTGTCAAAGAACCACGAGGTCAGCTTCCATGTCATACCGTCCTCATAAGGCAGCGCAAACAGCGGAGATATCTGTCCGACGGTATCCCTCACTTCGTTGCTTACCCACTTGCCGTCCTCGATGAACCTGCACTTAATGAGCGTCCTGAGTTCCCTGAATACGAAATCGTATTGGTTCTCATAGGTAAGAGTCGCATTGACCGAATGCTTCTGTCCGAGTCCGGTCACGGAATACTCGGTCATCGTCTTGCCGACGGTCTCAGCGGAATACCAGTCGGTACCGGTGGCAAGAACCTTGTTATAATCAGTGTTTGCTATAAACGATTCGACATCGTCCATGCAGGCAAAATCATTTTCTTCGAGAGATATCTTTAACTTCGCCTTGCTCCTGCTGTCCGAAAAAACAACCGAATTGTCCTCGTAAGCGGCAGAGAGCTTCAGCTGCGCGGGATAATATACCAGGCACTGCGCCGGCTCCGAATACCAGATCGAATAATCGTGGTTGTAGTTATCCACGCCCTTTTTGTAGCCGGTATTTACCAGGGCTGCGACCGCAGCGGCAGCCTGACCGGCATCAGTCTTATCCTTCGACCCGCTCTTTTCATCGGTCTTCGGTTTAACGGTCGCGCTCACGGGCTTACCGTTCACGTTCATATGGATGGTGCCGGTGCCGTCCGCTTTATCGGTGGACCAGGCTATACCGTCCTCGGTCACACCCTCGACAGTATCACCGGAGTGGAGCGCAGCGGGGCTCTCACCGGGCGCCAGGTCTTTGCCCGCATCGTCAGGCTCTATGCTGATCGAGACATAATGCGCGTCAAATGTGATCTTATCCTCGTCCGCTTTGATCCCGTCCATTACCGGCACATCGACAAAGGAGTCCGTCACAGTCTCTGTTTTGGTGTCGGTGTCGCTATCATCTTCATCGCCCTCCGTACCGACCCATAAAAAGCCGATCACAGCGGCCAACAGGCCTGCTGCGATCAGCACCGCTCCCGGCACCTTCTTTTTCCTCACGATCAGCAGCACTATGCCGGCGATCAATATCAGTATTCCCAAAATCATAACAACCATGACAAGCCCTCACAATAATCCTTTAATGCTGAATCTCATTCTTTATCATATTAATACGATTTCCCCAAAAAAAGAAGTAACAAAAGGTTACCTCTTTCAGGGATGCCTCTTGTTACTTCAATAAACTCAGATCTTTTCAAAAACGGGCATGTAATCGATCGGCGCGGCGACCGTCACGGTCTTTCCGCCCTCGTAGGTTTCGCCCGTGCTTGTCAGCTTCCAGCTGCCTGCCGGCAGATAAACCTCACGCTCAAAGCAGTTGAGCTTAAATATCGGCGCGCACAGGTACTTTGCTCCGAACATGTACTGGTCCTGCAGCTCCCAGCACTTCGCATCGTTCGGGAACTCGTAGAACATCGTGCGGATAAGCGGCGATCCGTTCGTGCTCGCCTCGTCGTAGAGCGACTTGATATAGTCATGCATCGCGATACGGATGTCGTAATACTTCTTCATGATGCGGTAGTTGTCCTCACCGTAGCTCCAGAGCTCATTGGGCTGGCCGGTGTGCAGGTATCCGCCGCCCCAGTCTCTGTCGTCGAGCGCGGGGATATTGTAGGGACCGCGGTCGCCGTGCATGCGGAGCACCGCGGAGTATACCGCGAACTGATACCAGCGGATCAGCAGCTGTCTGAAATCGGGGTCCGCAACATCGTCGGTCATGAAACCGCCGATATCGGTCGTCCACCACGGGATGCCCGCCAGACCCATGTTAAGGCCTGCCTGAACCTGATCGTAAAATGCCTCGAACGTGCTCGGTACATCGCCGGACCATACCACATTGCCGTA
>JAEEGK010004086.1_pt1 | contig 35988 bp, 31 predicted proteins | sample 8958771 | NCBI WGS metagenome assembly JAEEGK01 (sample SAMN16246547, study PRJNA631951) | gut metagenome | biome: gut microbiome; feature: rumen; material: SC-attached | host: Bos | place: Iran: Karaj | collected 2018-10 | reverse complement strand
ATTTTTTTTCTATCTTTCAACATATTCCGTGATGTATTATGCACTAGAATGTGCTGAATATAATCTGCTCCTATGCATGGAATGCTGGATGATGTACTTTTTTGTTGAATGTATTAAGAATAGACAATCATCGAAATCTAAGAAATCCATAGTTGGTTTATATATATTTTCTGTATTAGCTATATATAGCCAGTACGGGGCTGCATTTCCTGTTGCTAGTATTATTCTTGTTTTAACATGTATATATATTAAAAATCGAAACTACGGTAATCTGCGATGGCTTTGGGGAATCGGCTTTTTTGTTATAGTTGTGGCTATTTTACCATTATGGATATGGTTCCTTCAAATACAGATGTCGCATCAAGAAAATATTTCGGTTAGTCACTCTCCTGTATTTGTTATAAATGTTATTTATTCTTTTGTCATATCTTTTGTTAATAATATTTCTTGGATTTTTACTTTTGCTCAATTTTCCAGTCACAGATTTTCATTTCAGATAGTCCATATAGGTTTGGTTATCTTCTTAATATTGACTTTAATAGCATTATGGAAGAAGTTATACGTCTTAAATGCTTTAATAGCAGCAAGCATTGTTTGTTGGATACTTTTTTTTGTAGCATCTGCGTGTTCTTATTATGCACATAATAGTTGGGATGAGCAATTAGGATGTTTCAATATTATCAATGGATTTCGATACGTACTATTTTATGTTCCCCTGCTTGTTGTTACATTGATTTTGGGTTTACATTCTTTTCTTGAGATGATAGCTCATAAAAGATATATTTATATTTCTGTATATTTGATATCATTGTGCTTTATGGCCTTTTATGCAAGAACGTCCATTCATGATTTTTTATTAAGAGGATCTAAAAGTGAAGTAAGGGAAGCTACTTTCTGTTGGATGGAAAATAATAAAGGAGAAATGGTTTTTGTTCAGGAATGGGCTGCTTGTACTTTTTTTTACTATCTCAATCATAGTAATAACCCGCATTCAGAAATTATAGTTTCTGATACTAAAATGCTGACAACAAACATGAAGAATCTCTCTGAATACGTAGAAAGTCTTGGGATTTTTTCTTATGAGAAGTTTTTTTATATAGGACAAAGTACAACACCTAGTTCGCCTAATTACATGGAAATGCTTACGCAGATATTTATCTCCCATGGTTATAATATCGAAACTATAAAAGAAGGTGAAACTGTTGTTCTATATTTAACACAACTTTGACCATTAAGACGTTTCTATTAACCAAGATAATCAGTGTTACATCTCACTAATCACTCAAATGATTGAAGGAACTCTTAAGCAAAAAACCAAGAAAGGACTCTACTGGCAGTTCTTGAACCAGTTCTCCAATTATGGCATTCAGTTCATCATCGGCATCTTCATGGCCCGCCTGCTGTCGCCAGAAGACTACGGCATCACCGCCCTGCCAGCTGTCTTCATGGCAGTGGCAGGCATCTTTGCTGGAGCCGGCTTTGGCACGGCCATGGTGCGGAAACCAGAACTGACCGAAGCCGACCTGGCTACCTCCTTTTATTATAGTACAGCCGTTGGTGTCGTCTGCTATATCCTCCTGTTCTTCGCCTCACCGTGGATTGCCGACTTCTACAATGCACCAGTCCTGACGCCCCTCATTCGCATTACGGCTTTGGGCTTCATCTATGGCCCGATAGGCGCGCCGCAGAATATTATTCTTACCCGTCGTCTTGATTTCAAAACCCCTACAAAGATCGGTGTCGCTTGCAAAATCATTACTGGTATTGTCGGTATCACCTTGGCTTTGTATGGCTTCGGCGTATGGGCATTAGCCATCTCCGGCATGGTCGGTGGTATCATCGGACTGCTCCTCAATTGGTATGTTGTCCGTTGGTATCCTAAGACAAGCTGGTCACGTGAATCCTTCAAATATCTCTGGGGCTTTGGTAACAAATTTATGGCTTCACAGTTGTTGGATACGCTCTATAATAACATCACTCCAGTGTTTATTGGTAAATATTTCTCTCCTGCAGATCTTGGAGTCTATAACCGTGCTGAGAATTATGCCAAGCTGCCCTCTCTGAACGTATATGGTGTCATCTCCAGTGTCACCTTTCCCGTCTTGTCCAAGATGCAGGATGATGACGAAGCCTTGGCACATAATTATCGCAGAATACTCAAAGTGACTGCCTTTGTCGTTTTCCCCATGATGACCCTCTTGGCGGGTCTTGCACGCCCCCTTATTCTCGTCATGATTACCGCCAAATGGGAGGCTTGTATCATCCTACTTCAGATTATCTGCTTCTCAATGATGTGGTTGCCGATCCATGCCATTAATCTGAACCTGTTAATTGTCAAAGGGCGCAGTGACTTATTTCTTCGATTAGAGATTATCAAGAAGATCTGGGGTGTCATCATTCTTGCCTGCACCCTACCGTTCGGACTCATCATCTTCTGTTCCGGAAGGATATTAACCAATCTCGTTTGTCTGTTCATCAACACCTATTACACAGGCAAGCTCATCAACTGTGGCTATTTCAAACAGATGCATGATCTCATGCCAACTTTTTTCATGTCGCTCCTTGCGTTTGCAGTCTCTATAGGCATGACATACATTTTTGATAATCTTTGGCTACAACTCCTATTTGGCGGCATATGTGGAGCTGGCGTTTATCTCGGCATAGCTATCCTGTTCAAGATGGATGAGATGCAAGACGTGAAATATATGCTTAAAAGAAAACAATGAATATGAATCAAGAAACAGAACCCCGTCCTTTAATGGTGAGCATTCGCTGTATCACCTATAATCACGAGCCCTATATCCGACAATGTCTCGACGGCTTTGTCATGCAGAAAACTAACTTCCGCTTCGAGGCTATTGTCCACGATGATGCCTCCACGGATGGTACTGCAGACATCATTCGGGAATACGCTGAGAAATATCCCGATATCATCAAACCCATCTTTGAATCAGAAAATCAATATTCTAAGCACGATGGTTCAATAGGTCGGATCATGGATGAAGCCTGCACAGGGAAATATATTGCAATTTGTGAAGGTGATGACTATTGGATAGACTCTCAGAAGTTGCAGATTCAGGTGGATTTCATGGAAAGTCACCCCGATTATTCTCTTTGTGGAACTAACGGGTTGGTTCTTTGGGACTATGGTGAGCATGAACCTCGTTACTTTAATAGAATATTTGAATCAAAAGAGTTATTAGATAAAGATATTATTGGAAAATGGTTTTTGCCAACTGCTTCTCTTTTTTTCCGTAAAAGTGTGAGGGATAATTACCCTAATTGGGCAAATAAATTTTACAGTGGCGATCTGACATTGGCTTTGGTCGCTCTAAATAAAGGACGGATATACTCTTTTGGTGATATAACCTGCGTATATCGAAAAACTTCGTTGAATCCAGATAGCGTGTCTAATACCTGTAGCGAATTATACGGGCGAGAACAGCAGATTCTTATCTACAACCATTTTAATGAGTGGACTGATTATAAATATGAATCATTAATAAAACAAGCCCTTAACGAAATTAACGATCATATTAAGAAGTTAAAGCTTTATGATGAATATGTAAAGTTGAGAGATCTGAACATCTTTTTACCTTTTTTAAAAATGCCATTATATTCTCTAAAGCTGTTAAAGTATAGTATAGCTGTAAAAATCAGACAAAATTTGAGTTGAATTACATCCTATTAAATAATGACAGCTACTATTCGACAAAATTGCAGAAAAAATGTATATGAAGAGCATGTTAATTATCTTGATTTCTTGAATCAATGTCATAATAACAATAATTTTAAGTGTATTGCTAATTATGTCTTTAAAACATCAACATTGAAAAATAAAGGCGGTTTTGTATTCTTTCCTTTTGCATGGCCTTCGGACACTGCAACTGCAATGATGATGGCTCAAAATGGTTGTGCAAATACTCAGGCATGTTTATTTAAATTTAGACATTCTGGTATTAATATTTCTAATAGCAAAAATGGCAAATACAATTCTTTGATGAAAGTTAAAGGAATGTTGCAATTTGATGTCTGGTTCAATAAATTGATAGAAAGCATAAATGTAAAAAACTCATACGAGAGATACACATTGAATCGCATCATTGGGATTCATAAATCAGATGTAGTTATGGTTATAACATACGACATAGCAGATTGCGGATTTGTTATTTTTGTATCTTGCATACGTCAAATGAAGAAGCAGAAGCTTGAAATAGCCAATACTGTTTTATATTTTATAAAAAAAATTTATATAGAATTACACACTAATGACAGAAAAACAAGCAATATTTTTAAGAGGAATTTATAAGAAACTGTTCCACCCTCTTCCTGAACCTCCTGCACCACCATGTATAAAGGACAAGGAGGAGATACAGCAGATAGTGTATGATAAAATTATGGAGGGCAAGCCTTTGATGGTGGCGCGATTCGGCAGTATAGAACTGACATCTCTTGACAATGCTCTAATGATGAAAGACCATCGGAGTAATTGGGGGTATATAAGTTGGAAAACTGAGCCAAACTATTTCCGTGAGAGACAGGCGGCTGCGCTTTGTAATAATGCAGGCTTCTTCCCATACCCTGACAAAGAGATGCTATTCCGTTTTCTGAAATTGATGAGGGAAGATATGGAGGTAGTTGACATATTATGTAGTTGGCGATATAATGAGTTGTTGTTTGACAAAGAACTGAAAAGTGCAGTCAAGGTTGATAGAGAACTTATGACCCCTTTGTTGGCAGAACATCCCTGGACGATGGCTTTAGATGGCAAAAAAGTTCTTATTGTACATCCATTTGCTAGGACAATAGAAAAACAATATGCTCAACGAAAGAAACTGTTTCGTGATACAAATATCCTTCCCGAGTTTGAACTGATAACGATGAAAGCTGTTCAAAGTCAAGCTGATAGTGAAGTAAGATTTACAGACTGGTTTGAAGCCCTGCAATATCAAAAGGATATGATAGATACTTACGACTACGATGTGTGTATCCTTGGATGCGGTGCCTATGGTTTTCCCCTTGCTGCCCATTGCAAACGAAGAGGTAAACAGGCCATACACCTTGGCGGTATGTTGCAATTACTATTTGGCATCGTAGGCAAGAGATGGGAAACTGAGGAAATATATCAGACTACTTATCCCTATTTGAAATCTTATCAGAACGAGTACTGGGTTCGTCCGGCTGAAACGGAACGCCCCAAAGGCAGCGAAACAGTTGAAAATGGTTGTTATTGGTAAATATGGCTAAAATTCATTTTATATCTTTTGCTGACTCTAAGATGCAGCCGACTCTTAACAGAATTAAGGCTGAGGCTTTGAATACGGGATGGTTTGATAGTGTCTCTACCGTAAATGAGCGCTTTTTTGACTCCGAATACCTCTGTCTTGTGAAACCTACTCTCCATATGAGAGGATTTGGCTATTGGAGGTGGAAATCATACGTGATTCGTCGAAAGATGCAAGAGATTGCTAAGGATGACATCATTTTATATGCAGATGCAGGTTGTACTATTAACAAAAATGGATACAAACGCTTTAGAGAATATATACAACTTGTAGAGAATAACAAATCAGGTCTACTCTTTTTTCGCCAAGATGGCTTAAAGGAGAGAGCTTGGACTAAAGCAGACTTACTTGATTATGCTGGTTATCTTGACAATGACGACCAACTTTGGGGGGGGGGGATATTTCTACGAAAAACTCAAGATTCAGTTGACTTTGTCGAAAAGTATTATGAACTTTGTAATTATCATTTCGAACTTATAACTGACAGTCCCTCAATACTCGAAAACGATCCGTCTTTCGTGGAGAATCGTCATGACCAAAGTGCTCTCTCTGTAATTGGTAAACGCTATAATGCTGTCATTATTAGTTCGAGAGAAACCTATACAGCAGGGGACTTTCGAAAAGAATTAATAGACTTCCCTATTTGGGCAAATAGAAACAGGAAAATTACATGGTGGGGATTGAAAAAGATGAGCTTGAAAAAACGCTTTCCCAAATTATTTGGAAAATTGTATTAGCAGAATGAAATATCCACGATTCTCTGTAATTACTGTCAGTTTTAACAACCGAGAGGGGCTTCAACGAACTATGCAGTCAGTGCTGTCCCAAGATTTTACTGACTTTGAATATGTAGTTGTTGACGGCGGATCCACGGATGGTAGCGTAGATGTAATTAAGAATTACTCTGAAAAACTCGCTTATTGGGTGAGCGAACCTGATGGCGGGGTATATTACGCAATGAATAAGGCTGTGGCTCAAGCTCGTGGAACCCACTGCATTTTTATGAATTCTGGCGATGAATTTTATTCGTCGACAGTTTTGTCGGAAGTCGCTGAATACGGCGATTCATACGATTTGGGGGTGGGAATATCCTCGAATGTAAGTGGAGGTGAAGAACAATGCAAGGTTCATCCCCCTAAAGAATTGTCATTGCTGTTTTGGGAAAACTATTCTGTAATTCATCAGGCTGCATTTATGCGAACCTGCATGTTACGCGAAAACCTGTATGACACACACTACAGGATTGTGGCCGACTGGAAGTATATGTTCTCAGAATATTTGACACGCCAATACAACTACATGCCTCTACCCGTCACCGTTTGTAAATTTGAAGGTGGTGGCATGAGTGATGATGCGGTGAGACGTAATGCTGAGCGTGCAGAAGCTTTGAAGGAACTATTGCCACCGATGCTCTTGCATAATATGGAATTAATGAAGGGACTTAGACTACTTGCATCTGATTATGAATTGTACACCTTGTCAAATCATATTCTTGAGTCAAGGACATTTACTCGATGGCTAAAGATAATAATGAAACTATTATGCAAGTTAAAGTAAGAATAGAATACCTTGACGCCCTTCGGGGCTTCGTGATGTTGTTAGTAGTGCTGGGGCATGTGCCCATGTACTGCTATCATCAACTTAATGGCATTTCGTTCAGTGCAATACCTTCGACTTTCCATTTGGCATTGTTCTTCTTTATTTCGGGGTGGTTTGTAAACAGCAAAGCTGTACGAAACGCTGACGCTACGTTACGCTTGCGCTACGATAACGATACCTTTAACGGGTTGTGGAAGGTCTTGAAAGGGAAGTTCGTTCAACTCATTGTGCCAACGATGGTGTTCTATCTGTTGTTCTGCTGGATGAATAACATCGATGTTGTTGAGAATCTGTGGAACGATAAGTATAAAGGGGGATATTGGTTCTGTATCGTGCTTTTTGGCTTTTGTCTAACGTTAACGATAACGTCAACGATAACGAAAACTGAGAGAGTGGGGGGGCACTTTTGGGTCTTGTTACTGGCATTGGCAATGATGATGCTGAACACCAATATGGTGACAGATATGTTGGCAAGATATAACATCCCGAATGTGCTTTGCATCCAGCAGTGGCAATATTTTGTGTTCTTCTATATGGGCTATATGGCACATCGCTATCAAAAGACGTTCTTCAGTTGGCTTGATAATGGGATGGTGATGGCTGTAGCTGTAGTGGTATTCTTTGGTTCGCTTTTGTTATGGTATCAGCAGCCTATGAATCTGGCTGAGATTAAGTTGACTTTCCTGCTGTGGGGAGGACTGGGAACGCTGTTGTCGTTCGCTTTCTTCAGGAAGTATGAGGATGTCTTCTCTCATGAGACGCGAATGGGCAGGTGGTTGCAGTATGTGGGGCAGAGGACATTGGATGTCTATCTGCTGCATTTCTTCTTCCTGCCCGGGAACTTGGAATGGCTGGGGAGATATGTGATGGGGAATGGGAATCCGACCGTTGAACTATTCGTCTCACTTGCGATTGCCATCATGGTTGTCAGCCTCTGTCTGCTCATGGGTAACATCATCCGGCTGAGTCCCATATTGGCCCACTGGCTGTTGGGAGTGAAGAGGTTAAATTAAGCATTAAGCATTAAACATGTTTCTAAGTATCATCATTCCAGTATATAATGTCGAGCCCTACCTCCGCGAGTGCCTTGACAGCATTGCAGCATCGTCGTTGGACTGCTGGGAGGGAATACTCGTGGATGATGGTTCACCAGACGGTTGTCCGCAGATTTGTGACGAATATGCTGCCAAGGATAAACGTTTCCGTGTGATCCATCAAGAGAATGCAGGGGTAGCCGCTGCACGCAATGCAGGATTAGATGTGGCCCAGGGACAGTGGTGCTGGTTCGTGGACTCTGACGATGTGGTAGATATGCGGCCCGTGGGGGATATGGTGACATGGCTACAAGGGCATCAGGAGGTGGATCTCGTGATGTTCGATTTGGAAACGTTTGATGATAACGAAGACACTTCGTACGATACGCTAAAGCTACGAAACACTTCGCTACGATACGCTGACGCTACGAAAATGGTTAACGTTCACGTTGACGTTAGCGTTAATAAGAACGACTTTCTGATGAAGCACGTCTGCTACCACCATCCACGTCTGTGGTATCACAGACGTGGATGGTGGTACGACTCCGCCATCAACGCAGACACAACCACCATAGAGAGACAACGAGAGCCAATCCGTTTCTCTCAGGGAATCCGTGTGGCAGAGGACTTGGAGTTTCAATATAAGTATCTGACCCTGTGTCTGCATCCGGTGAAGGTAGATGTGGTACTTTATTACTACCGTTTGCGAGAAACATCCGTGACGGGTGATACTGTCTATCGTCAAAGGGCTGTTGAGGATCTGCCTATTGTGTTAAAGAACATGGCTGCATGGACTAGAGAGAATGATGTCAAGCCGGAACCATGGTACGACTACCGCATCATGAAACTCTTACAAAACCTGCTATATTCTGCCTCGTTAGTACAAAACCTTGATACAAGGGGTTTTCAAAGAACCATTCGGGATGTGGTAGCTGTTTACAAAAGACAGGATTTCCCGTTCGTCCAGAATAAGAAGATACGCTTGGCGACATGGAGCGTGAAGGCTTATTTCTTATTTAATAAGTATTACTTGAAATTAAAAGGAATAAAATGAAGCCACAACATGCAGGTCTCAATGCCTTGAAAGTCTTGATGATATTATTTGTCATCTTCATCCATGAGAATCCAACACATAACACTCATGGTGACATGGTGATGTGGTGGAATAGTATCGTTGTGGTTGCCGTTCCCGTGTTTTTTGTACTATCTGGTTATTTCTTCTTTCGTGGGATGGATGTTTTAACGATGGATGTGTATAAGAAGAAACTTGCAACAAGATTCCGAACTTTGTTTATTCCTTACATGATATGGAACTGTTTTCCCGTATTGTTTGTCGTAGCAGGGAATATCTATTCCATAATCTTTCGTGGGAAAAGTACAGATGATTTGACAGGCTTCTTAACGGGACTCTGGGATGAGGGGCTTTGGCATATCTGGTGGGACAAGACCAGTGGAATGCCCTTTGACAGCCCTCTTTGGTATGTGAGAGACTTAATCATCCTTTGTGTGTTGTCACCTCTGTTTTATGCATCTATTCGTAAGATTGGATGGCTCTTCCCTTTGATTGTTGGCATTTTGTATCTTTCTCCACTTTCATTCCCTATAGGATTCAGTTCTACTGGCCTGTTCTTTTTTAGCCTTGGTAGCACCTTTGCTCTTAGACGTATCCCGATGGACGCTATTGGGGGCGGCAGATATTTAGTCTATGGCCTGGCACTAAGCTTGTTCATTTTGTGCAATGTCTTACATGAGCCATTGTCGCATAAATTTTTTATCATGTCGAGTTGTTATGCTTGGATACTCTTGTTCCATCAGATAGATGGCCATGTCATTAATCGAATTGCTGCTTTTTCTGAGACGGTGTTCTTTGTGTTGGCACTTCATAACATCATAGTCCTTGCTAACGTTGGAAAGGGACTGATGCTAATTATGTCTGGGTCCTTTGTCGGTCTGTCCTATTGGATTGCTCCCTTTATTACATTGTTCATTTGTGTCATGTTGTACTACATAATAAAAAAAGTATTTCCACAGGTTTTAGATGGTTTGTGTGGAGGAAGATAGAATGATTATGAATAATCAGATTACAATTAAAAGCACTCATTTCCCATGGCTTGATGCTATGCGGTTTATAGCTGCATTCATGGTGTTATTATGCCATACGCGTAACGACTTCTTCTTGCGATATTACGAGTTGCCACTTGACCAGCAAGGACCTCTAATGATGGTATTCTATACGCTGGGTAGAATGGGTAATGAAGCAGTCTTCACGTTCTTTATTCTAAGTGGCTTCTTAGTAGGAGGGCGAGGGCTTGAACGTATTATTAACGGTACGTTCCGAATGCGTGACTACGCCATTGACCGTAGTGTCAGAATTATGTTACCCTTAATTGCTTCTGTCGCACTATTTCTGATAGTAGTCCCTCTTGTTGGTGAAGAATATTCATGGTGGACAGTTATTGGTAATCTGTTAAGTTTGCAATGTATTCTTTGCGACTCATTGGTTTCGCCTTTCTGGAGCCTCAGTTATGAAGTGTGGTTCTATATTTGGCTCTTGGCATTGGCTGCAGTATTGCAGAAAAGATGGTGGGGATTTCCCCTCTTTGCCTTATGTTGTTTTGTATATACACGGATGAATGCAGCCTATCTGCTGGTCTGGCTGTTGGGGGGGGCAAGTTATTTATGTAGACCAAAATCCTTTAACAAATGGTTGTTCCTGTTATCGTGGATAATCATTGCGGTCGGAGCAGCATATTGCCAAATGACAACTGAGACTAAATTTGCAGGTGGCATACAGTTAGGTATAGATGGTTTTGTGTTTAGAGTGTTATTATGTGTTGGTATATGTCTATTGGCTCAGCAGGTAATTCTTCTTCCTCCTAAAGGAAAGATCCTGGTAAGAATAGAATCAATGTTTAGCAAATTGGCAGATTTCTCCTATACTCTATACCTTTCTCATCGCATAACCTTGTTGGTGATATTTACCTTTTTCTTCGACAAGTATGTGGCAGACATGTCAATTGTTAACAGAATATATTATATAGGAATTATATCGGTATGCCTTCTCGTCGCCTATATGTTATATTGGGTGGCAGAACGACATACCAAGACAGTGAAGAAGTTTGTTAAAACCAAATTATATAAAAATGATACCCAAACTAATTCACTATAGCTGGTTCAGTGGTGAACCCTATCCGCAGTTCTTGCAGGAGTGTATGGATACTTGGAAGAAAGTGCTTCCAGATTACGAGTTTATGCTGTGGGATGCTGAGAAGTTAGCAGCCTGTAACAACACATTCGCCAATGAGGCGGTGTCTGTCAGAAAGTGGGCTTTTGCCGCCGACTTCGTACGGCTGTATGCCGTCTATCATTATGGTGGCATCTGGCTCGACACGGATGTGGAGATGTTCAAGAGCTTCGACCCGTTCCTGGATGATGGCATGTTCATAGGTCGTGAGTCCTATGTAGGTACGTTAGGTCGTGAAAAGGTCGCTGATTTAACCAGCCATTGTTTTGGTGCAGAGAAAGAGCATCCGTTTCTTGGTGAGTGTTTAGGGTATTATGAGCACCGTCATTTTATTCGCTCCACAAATGAGTCGTTACACCCTCATCTTAGATTTGACATGACTGTCATACCGATGTTGCAGATGGCTCTTGCACATAATTATGGATTTGACTGGAGTCCAGAAAAGAATGAATTACAGATATTAAGTAATGGTGTTCATGTGTATCCATTTCAGTACTTTGACCGCCCATGTTATGAGGGAATGAAGGATGTCGTATGTATCCATCGTGTCGCTCAGAGTTGGCAGCAGGATAAGAAGACATTACCCCAAGGGTATTACAATGGAACTAATCCATGGAAGAAAAATCTGCGATACTATATTCGAGAATTGTTTGCTAAACCTATGATATCATTTTTGCAAAGAATATGAATTTTACATTTGCAACTTTATTAAGTTCTCCTTCCTATATTTCGGGTGTACTGGTTTTGTATCGCTCGCTGAAGAAATACGGAAAAACAAAGTACTCTTTTTTATGTGTTTGTTCCCGTAATATTAGCGAGGAAGATATCAATATATTGAAAAAGGAGGGTATATCATGTAAAAGGCTTAGTAAGTCTGCTATAGAAGGTGTTGAAATTCCCAATGCGGATAATTATTCTCACTGGAATTATACATTTGATAAACTTCTGTTGTGGAGTCTAGTCGAATACGACAAAATTGTTTTCCTCGATTCTGATATGATGGTATTAGATAATATTGATAATTTGTTTGAGAACAAAGCGTTTAGTGCAGTTCAAGCGGGATTTCTACAAAATAACTTATGGGTTCGATTGAATTCTGGCCTGATTGTTATTGAGCCTAATATTAATACTTGTCAACAGCTTTTGCGACAGTTGCCTATAACGATAGCACAATTTACTGATAAAGGCAGAAATGTGGGAGACCAAGACGTCATCAACGATTTGGTTCCAGATTGGTCCCAAAAGAATGAGTTGCATCTTCCAGAAGGATATAATCTTTTTTTCAAATATGTGACTTGTTATCATCGCAATTTCAATTTTAAATATAATCATAACATTAAAGTGATACATTTTATAGGTAATAAAAAACCTTGGCATGATACAGGTCTTGCATATTTCATTCAATTAGCACGCTGTGCTATCAAGAACCCATACGGGTTAAAAGCTTACAGAATGTTTCATCAATTACTAAGTGAGAATGACTAAAGGGCAGCAATTGTATTTGAAAATAGCTTCTCTAACATTTAACCATTCTAATAAATCTAGGATATGGTTATATAGGAAGGCTGGTATATGTATTGGAAGTTCATGTTTTGTTAATAAGTTCTTCACGACAACCAATCATATAAGCATTGGTAATCATTGCTATGTAAATCGTTTCTGTCGTTTCGTGGGAGTGGCTCATGATGGAAGGGTTTTGATAGGGGATTATGTGTTTATTGCTTTCGGAGTTGACTTTTGCCTCGCCACTCATGAATTGGGGGGGGCAAATCAAAGAGCAGGGGCGTATTCTAACAAAGATATAGTAGTTGGTGATGGAACTTGGATCTGTGCTAATGTTACAATATTGCCAGGCGTGAAAATTGGTAAAGGATGTGTAATAGCAGCAGGGAGCGTAGTAAATAAAGATTGTGAAGATAATTGTATGTATGGGGGTGTTCCCGCAAAAATGATTAAGAGGTTGATACAATGAAACTGTCCATTATTATACCTGCGTACAATGCGGAGCGGTACATCGAGAAATGTATCACAAGCTGTGAAAAACAGGATCTTGATAAAGACCTGTATGAGATAATTGTTGTGGATGACGGCTCAACCGACGGGACTAAGAAAAGTGTGTCAGAATTGCAAAGCAAATTCTCTAACATTGTATTTATCTACCAAGAAAATGCTCGTCAGGGTGCTGCCCGTAATAACGGCTTAAGGAATGCAAAAGGGAAATATATCTGGTATGTAGATGCAGATGATTGGATAGAGGAATGTTGTTTGGCAGATATTTTGTGTAGATTAGAAAATGATTATTTGACTGCTTTGGCAGTACGACATGCTAAGTATTATGGAGAAAGATTGATGTTGTGGCCAGAACTTCATGAAAATAAGATCAAGACAGGAAAAGATGTTTTGAAGGATAAGGATCTTTTGGTCTCTCCTACTTACTGTATTTGGGAAAAAGACTATTTGATAAAACATCATCTTTTTTTTATAGAAAATATTTTTCATGAGGATACAGAGATATATCCAAGAATGTATTATCATGCAGATAAAATAGGCTATTATAATCGCGTGTGTTATTATATTTATGAAAGTGACAACTCTACGACACGGAGTGTAAATCCTCAAAGAGCACATGATGTGATTACGGTGGTTCAACATCTTCAAGACTATTGTGATAGCATAAGAGACACAGACGCACAAAAGATGGTAAGGCAATATATTTGCGCTGCGATTAATATGTCCTTGTACAATACTTTTTTGCTGAAGCCTGAGGATATAAGGAAGTTAAACAAACATTGGGCAGATAACAAACATCTGTTTGATAATCTAACAAAATGTAGTATTTTGAAATATATAGTTGAGGGATGGTTGTTCAAACTATTTCCTAATCACGTATCCCAAATATATCAGTTGATGCAAAAAGGAAATTCTGATCCCGGGAAAATGAAACATCAATCGATTTGACAATGAAAGAATACTGGCAAGAGAATAAATACGAACTGATAACGACGTTCTTCATCTTTACGAACCTGTTTCCAGCGTGGTTCCCACAATGGATGTACTATGTCTCGTTTGCGTTGATACTGTGCAAGATGAACAAATTCCAACCATTAGGAAAGATGCCAAAAATCAATGTGGCGTAATGCCAGTAAATATGGTCATCCTGAAGGGTGAATGACTGGTTACATAAATTACAATCGGAAAAGGTTATAGACTTTGAAAACAGATTGTTTAGTTTTTTTTACAAATGAAAATACGTTACATTAGATGGTTATATACCATAATTGGTTTCTTCCATATTTGTGCATATCTCTTCTATCGAAGCAGAATAATTGAGATTAAAGAAGATTTAGATGCGCATTGTAATGGTAAAGATAGTAATATTATAGATTTTGTTAAGGTGTTAACTTGGAGGCGTGAATATCGAAATGTATTTTATTATAGATTACCATTTCTGCCAAGACACATTTTAAACGCGATATTACCCAAAGTCAAAACATCCGTTATAGTTCCAAATAACTAATCGCAATATGATTTCTTTTATTATTTGTTCTACTAAAAAAGAATTAAATTCTGTACTAAAAGATAATATGGCATCAACAGTTAAGGTGCCATTTGAAATAGTATTGATAGACAATTCTCTAAATACTTATTCCATTTTCTCAGCATATGAAGAAGGAGTAAAGCGAGCAAACTATCCATATCTTTGCTTTATACATGAAGATATTTTGTTCCGTTCGGACAATGTAGGGGAGTGTATCGTCAATAGTTTTGAAAAGAATCCTGATCTGGGGGTGTTAGGAGTAGTTGGAATACAGATGTTACCACAATACCCTTTTGGGTGGTGGGCTGCCGGATATGACTACTATGTAGGAAATATCATCAGCAATGATAAGAAGGCCAAAATGGTAAACTATTATCAGAGTGGTTGTCCTACAAAAACGGTGTTAGAGGATGCTGTGGCTTGTGACGGTCTATTTCTTTGTATAAGGAAGGACCTTTTTTCTGAAATACGTTGGGATACAGAAAATTTTCATGGATTCCATTGTTATGACATGGATATATGTATGCAAGTGGTTCAGGCTGGCAAAAAGGTCATGGTTGCAAAGGACTTGAAAGTTGAGCATTTTTCGACAGGGAATCCGGCAGAGTCTTTTACGGAAGGGTGTGTTCTGTTCTCAAAGAAATGGAATTGGATGCTACCCGTTTATGTGAATAGTGTGTCGAAAACTGATGCCATTAAAATACAGGATCGATGTATGATCGGTTATCTTAGGGCGTTTCCGTTGGCCATTAGATACAAACACATTCAGAATCATCCAATCGGTAATAGGATTTTATCTCTTATGAAACTGTTAAAACGATTTTAGTTATCATGAATTTTCTGAAATTAGCATTTTCGTTTTACAGGGATAACAAACTAGAAGTTTGGATTACTCTTCTTGTATTCTCAAATATCTTCCAACAGTTTGTTCCAGCCCAACTCTATTTTGTTGGTCTATTTCTGTTTGCATACCAATATAGGAAATATAAACCTGTATCACATCCCCAAAGGGGACTTTTTATTGCCTTTATTTTAGTGTTGTGGTTTTCATCAGTTGTAGGCTTTGTTTTAGACTTTAGGTTGGTTGCAATAACCATTGTATTAGTGGTCTCAGCTCCATCTATTTCTTATGAGTGGTACTGTTATAAACTAAATTTGCTAAAATGTTTCTATTGGGGATTTGCAGGAGTCACATTGCTTAATTTTTATGCAAAGCTAATAGACTATAATTATATAGCACAATTTCAAGATATATACAGCATGGGTAGGCAGTTTGAATTTTCTGGGTTCGGACGCTTCGCTATGTGGACAAGTTGTGCTGCTGCAATCAGTACTATGGTCTTTACAAGTTATGCTTTCAGAAATCGAACTCCGTCCAAATTATATAATATAATTAGCTTTGCTATGATTCTTGTCTCTTTGTACATCGTCATGATTTCTGCTTCAAGAGCCGCATTTGTATTAGCAATAGCTTGTTCATTGTTGATTGTTAAGATGCAGACTAATAATGATGGTAAACTATTAAGGAACTTGATTATTCTAGGAGTCACAGCATCGCTTTTTGCACCAATTTTGGAAGACAATGCAGAGGCCATGTTGCGAAAGAGAAACGGATTTGAAATAACGACAAAAAACACCTCTCGTGAAGAACTTTGGGGAAGCCGCATGGAGGAATTCCGATCTTCTCCGATATGGGGTATTGGTTTTGCGGCACATGGGGTTGGAGCCAACAAAAGAATTGGACGATTTGAATCTGGGGGAAGTTATATTTCCGTATTGGCTCAGGCAGGTTTAATTGGAATTCTTCTTGTGTTCTTTATTTGGCTTGCAGCTTCCTCATTGCCAAGTAATATACCAAAAGACCCAGATGTCATTCTGACTTACTGTGCGTTTGTCTTTATGACATTTCACTGCACGATAGAAGGTTATATGTTTCAAGCTGGCTGGTACTTGTGCTTCATTGTGTGGCTTATTGTTGGAGTGATGATAGAAACAAAGTATTTCAAAAATGAGATAGAGGAGGAGAACTTAGAATAGGAATGAATCATAGAAATAGAATCTTAGATATTACAAAAGGAATTGCTATCATTCTGGTGGTTATAGGACACTCAGGAGTAGAGGTTCATGTCAGAGATGCTATATATTTCTTTCACATGCCACTTTTCTTCTTTGTTTCTGGTGTTCTTTTTCATCCCCAAAATGGCTGGGGGATATTTTCTCGATTTAAACGTTTGTATATCCCTTTTGTAAAAAACTCGTTGTTGCTTTTGTTTATTACTCCGTTATTATATTACTATCAAATTAGCCATACTCATTTGACTTCTTATGAGGAATGGATTTCAGCCATTATACGGATTATAACATTCAGATTTGGAAGTGTTGATTTATTAGTACAATATTGGTTTCTTCCTGTTTTGTTCTATATTTACATTCTTGCATTGATTCTTACTTCATTTATAAAACATAAAATCTTATTGCTTCTCATTGTGCTTCCTGGCTATTTTCTTGGTTATGAAATATTTCATACCAATGGAATAGGGATGCTTGATTATTCAAGAGTGATGTATGATAGTTTTTTCTTCATACTTGGACATGTTTGTTGTAATCTTATTTCAGAAGGAGGAAAAATAAACCGTCATTATTATATATTTTGTATTATTGCGTTTAGTACATTACTCGTTTTTTCCACATATGCCGATTATGTTTTCAACAGCGCTATTCTATATTTTATAGTGTCCATTGTGGGAATCTCTGGAGCAATATGTTTCTCGGCAGTGATTAGCCGTTTTTATGTATCGAATTTATTTGCTTATCTCGGTAAAAATACGATGATAATATACACATGGCATGTGCTTGTGTTCAAAGTGGTAGAATTATTATTGTCCAAAATGGGATTAACAAAAATGAGTTGTGGCTTCTATGGAGAATATTCCTCTAACGATTACTTTTTATTATATATTTTATTTGGTGTCACAATCCCTGTATGTTTTAAAGTTATTTATAACAATGTCAAGTTTGTATTAGAAAAATGATGAAAATAGTTTTTGGAATCTCTGTATATAAAGATCCTGCACATCTTAAACGTCTCATTGGCTCACTACAAGGGGAAAAACGATTTTTCTGTGTACACATAGACAAAAAGAGTAATTTGAACTTTGAGAATGAATTGAATGAGTTTCCCCAATGCCATATCCTAAAAACGCGTTATAGTGTACAATGGGGAGGCTGGAATCAAGTGAAATATCAAATCCTTTTCCTGAGAAAGATGTTGGAAATATCCGAAAACAAGAATGACAGGCTATTCATAATAACAGGACAGGACTATCCTTTATGGAGCAATCAGCAAATAGAACAGTCTTGTTATGAAGATCCTAACAAAATTTGGATGCGAGGGTTAAATTTGACACAAATGACTTCTCCTTCACACATGAAGCGTTTTCTTACTGTTCCGCATTATTTCAGGGATGTAAACTTTCATAGCCAGAAAATGCGGCATTATATTACAGGAGGACAACGGGAATTATTCCTTCGGTTGTTGCCTCGAATCAGGAAAGATTATCTTGTCATTGATGGAAATAAATGGAATATTTGGCAGTCATCAGGATATTTTAGCTGTAACCGAGAAGTTGCAGAATATATAATCAACACCATAGAAAAATATCCACAAATTGAATCTTATTTTAAACATTCATTTGTGCCAGAAGAACTGACTATTCCCACTATCATCTTTAATTCCAAATATAAAGACTATGCTGAAGTATTTCCTCGACAGCAATATGAAGGTTTGTCAACACTGGCGACTTTGCATGAATTCTATTATTCGGGTTCAATTAAAGTTTATCGGGAAGATGACTTTGATCATTTGATAAATTCAAATAAAATGTTTTGTAGAAAAGTAGAAACAGGAATCTCAGAAAAATTGTTGGACTTGATAGATAAAAGAAGAAATGAAGAAAAGAATATATAGTTTTCTTTCACTAACTATATTCTTTCTAATCATAATAGAAACTATCCTTCGCTTCGGTTTCGGCTTTTGTAATGCCCTGCTTTACCAGCCAAGCGACAAATATGAGTATATCACTCAGCCGAATCAGGACAGACACCGGTTCGGGGCGAGGCTGATGACGAACAGTTATGCACAACGGAGTGAGGAGCCGGACAGCACCAGGACTATCGTGTTGGGATTGGGGGATAGCGTCATATTTGGTGGAGGAGGGATGGATCATGACTCATTGGCAACGACGCTGTTCTCTGACGAGACCGGAATACAGATGCTGAACATCAGCTGCGGCAGTTGGGGACCGGACAACAACGTGGCATACCTGCGGGAGAAAGGAACATTCGGTGCGAAGGCCATGGTACTGGTATGCAGCAGTCACGATGCATACGATGCGATGTCGTTCGTGCCGGTAGTGGGAGTATGGCCTAACTATCCGGACAAACAATACAAATTAGCTATATGGGAGCTGATAGACCGTTATGTGATACCGTATATAAAAGTGAAAACACAGACGAAGCAGTATGCTGACCCTGATGCTGAAGTGGAGAAAAAAGCTGCGGACAGGCAGGTGATACAAAAGTCGCCCTATTTTGTGAGGGGCTTTGATGGCTTGAAGCAAATAGCGGACTCTATGGAGATTCCCATGTTTGTTTATCTGCATGCGGAATTAGGGGAACTGAAACAAAGACGCTATAACGACATGGGACAGCAGATACTGATGTGGGCTGATTCTGCTCATGTTACATTGATGAATGGTATAGAGGCGGGGGAGCAGGCATATATGTATCACGATGCCATCCACTTTAACGAAAGGGGACAACGACATCTTGCTGATGTGTTGAAGAAATACGTAAAAGTTAACGGGAACGATAACGGGAACGGATGAACGATGTAAGAAGTAAGATGTAAGAAGGGTGAAGAATGTATGATGGGAGAGAGACGAAGAATCGGCATATTGCAACCGGAAGTACCTCACTATAGGACGGAGTTCTTCGAAAGGTTGGGGGAACAATGCGAGACGATGGACCTCTTTGTGTATAACTCGTTGGAAAAGACACGGAAAGAAGGCTTTTGTGTAAACGGAAACGATAACGAAAACGTTAACTATTTGGGGAATTGGGATGTTCACAATGTACTGCTATATAATCCGCTGCCACTCTTGAATAAGCGGTATGATACATTGGTGCTGATGCTGCACTTTGCTCATGTGACGACCTGGTTGTTACTGTTGACGAAATGGATTCATAGGAAGAAAATCATCCTGTGGGGACAGGGTATTAGCGTGAAACGGTATCTGAAAGAGTCAAAGAAACCGGACTGGAAGCTGAAATGGCAGATAGCTTTGGCTGATGGGGTGTGGATATATGAAGAACCTGAAGCTAAACAGTGGCAGGCCATCTTTCCCCATAAGCCTATTGTGGCGCTGAACAACACATTAAGTGGGGTAGAGGAGATTCTTCGTTACGATAACGGGAACGTTAACGTTAACCAAAACCAAAACAAAAACAAAAAAGTTTATAGTTTACAAGAAATAAAGAAGAAATGGGGAATTACGGAGGAGGTGGTGCTCATCTTCTGTGCGCGGTTTGAGAATAACTACAGAAGGGTTGACCTGTTGGTGGAGGCAATAGAAAGATTGGATCCGCAGAAATACGGGTTTATCATCATTGGAGAAGGGAAGAACAAACCTGACTTTACGAAATATAAGAATGTGCACGACTTCGGGGCGGTATATGATAACGAGATTAAACGGGAACTGTTTGCTGCTGCTGACATCTACTTCCAACCGGGTTGGGTGGGACTGAGCATTGTCGAGGCCATGGCATACGGAAAACCTGTCTTTACGTTCAAGCGCTCTGAAGAGACTTTGCAGTGCGTAGAATATTGTTATATCCAAGACGGAGAAAACGGACTGATATTTACTGATATGGAGGACTGTCTGCAAAAGATTCGATCACTTACCAAGTCGCAAATTCAGGAAATGGGTCTGCAGGCGCAGAATCTGGTGAAGCAGAAACTGACTCCCAGACAGATGGTTGCTAATGCTATGAGGATTCTATAGTTAGAACGATACGCTTCGCTACGATACGTTACACTACGATACGCTGACGCTACGAAAACTAAAACGGGAAAGATGAAGGTTTTACACTATATTCCATCGATGGCACGCAACCTTGGCGGTGTGGCGGCATACTTGAGCATCCTTAGTGGTGAGTTAGGTAAGCAATGCGAACTGGTGATAGTCACGAGTGTGCAGGAGAATGACTTGCCTATGGAGAACTGCAAGGTGGTGGATTTGGAGGGGTTCAGATTTACAGACGCGGGGCTGGGGTTGTCATGGAAGGGTATCAGGCAGTTTGCTGCCTTGTGTGACAGAATATTGGACGCGGAAAAGCCGGACTTGGTGCATATCAACGGTATCTGGTCGTTGGACAGATGGCTGATGCAGCGACAGGCATTGAAAAGGGGCATCAAGACGTATGTCATGCCGCACGGGATGCTGGAACCGTGGATTCTAAACAGACACTACTGGACGAAGAAGCTGCCGGCACTGATGCTGTATGAGAAGAAGGCCCTACGTTCGGCGAAATGTCTGATAGCGACAGCTGAGAGTGAGCGGGAGAATATTATTAACCTTAACGTTAACGGGAACGTTGACTTGGTTGAAAATGGCATAGACGTGAATCCCATTCCATTGAAGTCATCATGGAAGCTTCGAAAGAAGATTCTATATGTATCGCGTATTCACGTCAAAAAGGGCATAGAGATGCTGATAGATGTGGCTGTCAGCATGAGTGAGCAACTGAAAGAATACGAGATTGTCATTGCAGGGGAAGGGGAACCGGACTATGTCAGGACGCTGAAAGAAAAGGCTGCGGCCTCTGGACTGAACGTCAACTTTGTTGGCGGCGTGTATGGTGAGGAGAAATGGCAGACTTTCCAGGATGCTGACTTCTTTGTGTTGCCTACGAACTCGGAAAACTTTGGGTATGTGATAGCAGAATCACTTGCTTGTGGTACGCCTGTCATCACAACCAAGGGGACGCCCTGGGAGGCTGTTGACCCTGTATGCGGATGCTGGATAGAAAGAAAGGAAGAGAATCTGCGACAGGCAATGGCTAAAATGATGGATAAAACACCAGGGGAACTGGAAACCATGGGACGTGCAGGTAGAAAACTGATAGAGGACAATTACTCGGCACGGAAAATGGCGGCGGAACTGATGACGATTTATCTTAAACGGTAAACTAAAATGAAAATAAACTTAGCTGGTTTCTCAACAGGGAACTTCGATAAGGGGGCCGGGAGGATTAAAATCATGCTGTGGTACATGGTGAACGCACTGATAGTGCGGGCATCATGGAATCCACTGATGGGCATGAAAATATTCCTGTTGCGCGCCTTTGGGGCTAAAATAGGAAAAGGACTGATTATCAAGAATGAGGTGAGAATAAAATCGCCTTGGTTCCTGACCATCGGTGATAACTGCTGGTTGGGCGAATGTTGCTGGATAGACAATCTGGACAGGGTAACCATTGGCTCGAACGTGTGTATATCGCAAGGGGCGATGCTGCTGACGGGAAACCACGACTATAAGGTGCCTACAATGCCCTATAGGAATGCCCCCATCACAATAGAGGACGGGGCATGGATAGGGGCTAACAGTACGGTATGCCCTGGGGTGACGGTGCATGAGAATGCTATACTGACAGTGGGGAGTGTGGCAACGAAAGACTTGAAAGCTAATGGGGTCTATCAGGGGAATCCGGCGGAACGAAAACGGGAACGGGAACGATAACGATACGCTGACGCTACGATAACGAAAACGAAAACAAAAACAAAAATAATGACGGTATCAATAATAACAGCTTGCTATAACAGAAAAGAGACGATAGGTCATGCCTTGGAGAGTGTCTTGGGACAGACGTATCCGGGCATTGAGTATATCGTGGTGGACGGGGCGAGTTCTGATGATTCCACTTCAGTCATTGAAGAGAGACTGAAGAGGGAAGATGTAAGATGTAAGAAGGAAGAGTTTAAGGTGAAATTTATCTCGGAACCGGACCACGGGATGTATGAGGCGATCAACAAGGGTATCAGGATGGCGACGGGCGACATCATCGCGCTGTGCCATAGTGATGACCAACTGTATGATGCGCATACGGTGGAAAAGGTGGTAAGGGTGTTTGAACAACATCCGGAAGCGGATATCGTATATGCGGACGGGATATTTGTGAATGAACATGGTAAGGCGGTCCGGGTATGGAAGGGGGGCCAGAACAGGCGCTGGAAACTGAACTGTGGCTGGCTGCCTTTGCACACGACCTTCTATATCAAAAAGAGCGTGTTTGACAAATATGGTCTGTATGACGAGAGCTACAGGATTGCAGCTGACACAAAGATGCTGCTGACACTGCTGTATCGGGAAAGACTGAAAACGGCCTATCTGCCGGAGTATGTGGTCAGGATGCTGATGGGTGGAAAAAGTACGGCCATGAACCGACAGCAGGAGATGTGGCAGGAGGATGTGCGGGTGTTCCGGGAACTGGGATTCAAATGTCCCAGGGTGATGAAGGCGATGAAAATGGCATGGAAGCCAATGCAATTTATTAAAGCGAAGCTTAAATAACGATAACGGGAACGTCAACGAGAATACGTGCTATAATACTGCGGTAAGTCGAAAAAAAAGTGGGTTAGCGCAGTAAAATAACGCATAAATTATTTTTTACTTTCAATAAAAAACACTATCTTTGCACCAAACTTGCAAACTCGGGCTGCACCTTAGCAGTTGAATAAAAATGGAGAGAAGGAATAATCAGACTAATACGCTCATTAAGTGGGCGGTGATAGCTGTCGACTTTCTGATGCTGAACGTGGTATTGACGGCGTTCCGCTGGCATCACCCGTATCTGATGACCTGGACGGCAGGCAGGATGGAGGTGCTATGGGTGGTGTGCAATCTGGCGATGGCGATGGCTATGCTGAGATTCGGCACCATCATTCATCTGCGCATGGTGTCGGGAGGGGACATCCTACGAAGGGTGTTTGAACTGGCCATCACGCAGACGATTATTGCCTACCTCATCATGAAGGGCATTGACGTGAGCCAGCCCGTGGGATGGCTGTTGGTGAGCATCGGCTGCTGCCAGATCGTGCAAATGACCATGTTCCGCCTGGTGGAGCGCTTCTTTATTAAGCGGTTCCGACAGATGGGACGCAATACGCGAACAGTGACGTTCGTGGGGGATGATAAGGAACTTGACAGCCTGTATAAAAGGCTGATCAAGAATCCGACAATGGGATATCGGATTGTGGGACGGTATGGGAACGGGAACGTGAACGTCAACGTCAACGGGAACGTCAACGAAAACGTGAACGGGAACGATAACCAAAACGAGAACAAAGAGATACGGCGGTTGGGAACGGTGGATGAGCTGATGGCGGCGATAGAGGCGGATCAGGACTTGGACTTGGGGGATGAGGTGTATGTGTGTCTGCCAAGGCGGGAGCGCGAGAAGCTGTGGGCTCTATCGGAATACTGCGACAGCCATGTGGTGCGCTTCTATTATGTGCCGGCCTCGGTAGAGCGACTGGGCATGCGACTGAAGCGCGAGCTGCTGGAGGACATGGAGCTGTTTACCACGCACGAAATACCGTTGGAGAACCCGGCAAACAAGGCGCTCAAGCGACTGTTTGACATCGTACTGTCTATCATGGCGCTGATATGCTGTCTGCCACTGCTGCCTTTCATCATTGCGATCATGCTGATTCAGAGTCCGGGACCGATATTCTTCCGACAAAAGCGGACGGGCGTGAATGGCAAGGATTTTGTATGCTATAAGTTCCGATCGATGCACGTAAACAAGGAGGCTGACACCGCGCAGGCTACGGAGCACGACCCGAGGAAATATCCTTTCGGCAACCTGATGCGGAAATACAATATTGACGAACTGCCGCAGTTCTGGAACGTGCTGATTGGCAATATGAGCGTGGTGGGGCCCAGACCGCACATGCTGTATCATACGGATAAGTATAAGCAGCAGATAGGCAACTATATGGTGCGCCACTTCGTGAAGCCGGGCATCACTGGCTGGGCGCAGGTGACGGGGTTCCGTGGGGAGACACGTGAACTGTGGCAGATGGAGGAGCGCGTGAAACGCGACATCTGGTATATTGAGCACTGGAGCATCTGGCTGGACTTGCGTATCGTGTGGATGACGCTGAAGAGTGTGGTCATTCATGACGCGAAAGCGTACTAAGCGCTTTCGCTAGTGGATAGTGAATAGTGAATAGTGAATAGTGAAGAATAATTAGTAATTAGAAATTAGTAATTAGTAATTAGTAATTAGTAATTATGATTAGTTATAGCGTAGCAGTTCGTAGCGTAGCGTTTCGTAGGAGCGTAGCTCCGTTTCGTAGCATTGCGTTTCGTAGCGCAGCGTTTCGTTATCGTTGACGTTATCGTTAAAAAAATATGTGGTTGTTTTCTGATAAGGTATTAGTAAGAGAGAGTGGATTGCTGGATGGATTCTGTGACTGTCACTGCCACCTGCTACCAGGCGTCGATGACGGGGTGCAGGAGAGGGACGAGACGATGCAGATTCTGGAAGTGTGGGCATCGCTCGGTGTGAAGGAGGTGTGGCTGACGCCACACATCATGGAGGATATTCCGAATGAGCCGGTGGCATTAAGGAAGAGGTTTGAAACGTTAACGGGAACGATAACGGGAACGATTGAGCTGCATCTGGCGGCGGAGCACATGATGGATGGGTTGTTTCTGAAGCGGATCGGGAAGAATGAGGTGATGCCCTTTAACGTCAACGTCAACGTGAACGATAACCAAAACCAAAACGAAAACAAAAAGTTGTTGGTGGAGACATCCTATTATACGCCTCCGATGAATATGGGGGCGATAATTGAAAGGATTAAGGAGAAGGGCTATGAGCCCCTGCTGGCGCACCCTGAGCGTTACCAGTATATGGATGACAGCGACTATAAGATGTGGAAACAGCGGGGGGTGTTGCTACAGCTGAACTTGCCTTCGCTGGTGGGGGCATACGGTCCCATGGTGCAGCGAAAGGCTGAGTGGCTGCTGAAGGAGGGTATGTACGACTATTCAGGTACGGATACGCACTCTGCCGTGCAGATGGAGATGTTCCTGAATAGTATGATCAGCAAGAAAACAGTGAAAAAAGCAAAAGCAATAAGTAATCATAATTCCTAATTCCTAATTCCTAATTTAGAAAGCATTCGTGAATAGGATATTAATTATACAACTGTTGTTACTGATTGCAACTGGAATGCGGGCTCAGGCGGTGAGTGACCCGCGGAGCCTGCCGCTGATGGGCATTCCACTGGAGGGCAGTATCGACAGTCTGAATACACGACTGACGGAGGCTGGATTTACAGAGTGGGGCAGGAGTGACGATGGTGAGGACTTCTATTATCGTGGCAAGTTCTATGGCATACGGGCTAAGTTGTTGGTGAGCATCTCTACGAAGACGCGCTTGGTGGAGTCGGCTTATGTGACGATAGGTCCCTATGGCACGAAGGCGTTGTTTGAGAAGAACTTCCAGTATTTCCTGTATAAGTTACAGCAGGACTATGGTGCGTTTACCAAGCGTGACGATGCCTGGTACTATATGGACGACTTTGGCAGCGTGAAGATGTCGGAAGTGGCCAACGAGAACGGGTCGCGCGACATCCGCGTGTTCTATTATCCGACGGCGCCATTCTATAAAGATGTCTTTGCGATGGGACTGCATGGCCCCGTGCAGGAGATTGTGACGGAGAATGCCGTGGCGGAAGACCAGTTCCTGCGATTCCTGCAGGATGGTAAGTTGGAGAATCCGGACTTGGTGAATCGGGAATACGACCGTTATGGCTATCTTCGCCGGGCTCGCATGACGGAGAAGCAGGGCTATAGCGATGTGGAATATACCTACGACAGCCGTTATCGCCTCGTCAAGCGTACACTGACGAATAATGCGGCCAATATACGGTATATCAATGAATATACCTATAATGACGAGGACGAGATCATGTCGGAGAATCAGAAAGTGTACGACAAAACGGGTGCATGTGTGATGACGATTAATATGCACAACGCGTATCTGACGCGCGATGATTATGGCAACTGGACCTCGAACTCGCTGACGCTCTCGTACTGGGAGGAAGGCAGTCAGAGCCAGCAAACCACCGTATTACAAAAGCGCGTCATAGAATATTGGGAAGAATGATACAGTCACTATTTATAGCAATGCCGATGATGGTATGCGCCATCTTTGCCATGGAACTGATGCTGAGTTGGTTGCACAGGCATGACTCCGCTCAGGGGTGGTTGGCCTTATGGGCCTTGGTGACAACGCTGCTGTATAGCGGCCACTTCATCTTTTTTCATCATGCCAACGACCTGTTGCCGTTAAGTGATACAGTGTATGTGGGGTGCAATCTGGCCGTCTATCCTCTATACCTTATTTATATAAGTGAACTGACAGACAAGCGCCCCCTCTCTACCCGTATGCCCATGATGATCATGCTGCTGGGCTTGCCGCTTGTGGCTGCTGTGCTGGTATGGGCAACGTATGCAAGCATGACGCCTGTGGCTATCGACAGGTTTATGAATAACTATCTTTATGAAGGGTCGAGAGACGGGCTGGCTGGCGTGGCTGAGATACAGGTGTGGATTCATGACGTGACACATGTGCTGTTTGGCCTGCAGGTGTTGGGCGTCATGGTGGCGGGCATTCGGAAAATACGTCGCTACAACCGTCAATTGAAAGATATCTTTGCTGATACCGAAGATAAACATCTGGGTAACATTACCATTGTGTTGTGGCTATTGGTGGTGATATCGTTATTCTCTGTACTGGTCAATGCCATTGGCCGTCAGTGGTTCGAAGGTTCCTTGCTGTTGGCACTTCCTTCGCTGTTGTTCTCAGTGCTCTTGTTCTGTATTGGATGGATAGGACTCTACACGCGTTCGTATGTCTATGAAATGGAACAGGCAGAGCCTGCTGCAGCGTCGAAGAAGTCGGAAACGTCCAACGGTCCTGACTATCAGGCACTGGCAGAGCAGTTTGAACAACTGATGAATGAGGAACAGCTCTATCTGCTGCATGACCTGCGACTTGATATTGCCGTGCAGCGACTGGGAACCAATCGTACCTACCTCCTGGCGGCCTTGAAACAGGAATTGGGCATGTCGTTCAATGAGTATGTCAACCACAAGCGTATTGCTTACGCCCGCCAACTGATGGAGCGCAACCCAGATATGCTGAAGTCGGATGTCGCAGCCCGATCAGGCTATAATTCGCAGTCGGCATTCTATCGTAATTGGAAGAATCTGGGCGGGTGAAATTTTTTTTTGCATTAAAATTTGTAAAATTAAAAAAATGTATGTATCTTTGTCGCCATGAATACATGGATTAAATACTAAAACTTATATATTATGAAGAAAATACTGGTTTTCATGCTGTTAGCATTGGTGTACGCTACAGCATCAGCGCAAATTACCCAAAAAGATAAAGATGACTTCTTCGGTACAGAGGATAAAGACGATTTTTTTGGAAAGGGAACCAAGGAAGACTTTTACAGCAAGAACGATCCGGGCTTTGCTGCTGAACGACAGAAGATGTATGAAAACTTTAACAAGTTTCGTAAGCAGGCCTTGGATGAATATAGCGACTATGTGCGCAAGGCCTGGAAGGACTATCAGGCGAATCCTGCCGTCCCGGCTCCTAAAGACGAGATGGTGAAACCACAGATGGCGCCAGGGTCTGAAGAGAAAACGGCCTCATGGTTTATCAAGATTTTTGGAAAAAGCAAGAAGGATAACAAACAAAAAGCCACTTCCAAGTCAAAACCTGTGGACCGGAAGCAGGTGGTGGCGAAGGTCGAGGAGGTCATCAAGGCAGAGCCTGTGGTCCCTCAGCCAAAACCGCAGATTCCTGCTGAGCCCCGTGAGGAAAAGGCTAATCAATATATGACATTCAAGGTCTTTGGCACAGAGTGCAAAGTCCGTATAGGTGAAAACTGCCGCTTTAAACTGCCTGACGTCACCAGTGCTGCAGTGGCTGATGCCATCAAATATGTGTTCCCGGGTCAGCAATTTGAAAATATGCTGTATGACTGTATGCAGGAACGGCAGCGCCATGATTTCTCTGACTGGGCTTACTACCAGATGCTGCTGGCACTGACGAGTCAGTTCTATGGACAGAATTCCAACGAGGCGGTGCTGTGTCAGGCCTTCCTCTATTCGCAGTCGGGGTACAAGATGCGTTTGGCACATACCCAAGACAAACTGTATATGTTGGCAGCTACACGCCACTTCATCTTCAACAAACAGTTCTATGTGGTGGATGGCGAGAGTTACTTCCTGTTGAGCGACGATCAGGTGGAACATTTCGGTATCTGTGAGGCTTCGTTCCCGAAGGAGAGCTCGCTGTCGCTGCAAATTACAGCTTCTCAGCTGTTTTCAGACAATCCCACGATGCGGCGCACAATTACCAGCAGGTATAACGAGGACTTCTCGTTTACGATTACTTCAAACAAGAACTACATTGACTTTTATAGCACATACCCGTCATCGACCATCAATAATAACTTTATGAGCCGGTGGGCGATGTATGCTAATACGCCTTTGGAAAAAGGTATTAAAGACCAGTTGTATCCGCCCATGAAAGCCAAACTGCAGGGACTGACACAGCAGCAGGCTGTACAGCAGATGATGTGGTGGATACATGGGGCAATAGATACGGACGGAAAAATCAAGAATGCCGATTGTTTCCTCTATAACTATGACGAAAACGTATGGGGGTATGACCGAAACTTCTTTGCTGAAGAGACGCTGTTCTACCCTTATTGTGACTGTGAGGACCGTAGTATCCTGCTGTCACATCTGGTGCGCGACCTGCTGGATCTGGATGTTGTCCTGGTGCACTATCCAGGACACTTGGCCATGGCGGTCAACTTTACAGAACCTGTCAAGGGTGACCACGTGATGCAGGATGGACGAAAGTTTGTCATCTGTGACCCAACCTATGTCGGGGGAAGCGTGGGCGAAACGATGAGGGGTTTTGAAGACCAGCCTATTACGGTCATCTTGTTGAACAGATTGTAATCAATTATTATATCAAATATGAGAAAAAGACTATTTGCACTCAGCTTCTTCTGTCTGACGGTGGCCATGCAGACGATGGCACAGGGCATGAAAGTGGTGGAATTCAAATTGCTGGAAAACGATTTGACGGCCAATACACGAGGAACGGAGAAAATGGACCAGAACGGTGAGCGTGCCGCACTGATAAAAATCCAGACACCGGAACGAGGTTTTACCTTCGACGGTGGCTCGTTGGGTATAGTAGCAACGGAGGAACATGCCGGCGAGATTTGGCTCTATGTGCCACGGCGTGCCCAGAAACTGATAGTCCAGCATCCTGCCTTCGGCGTGATGCGCGACTTCTTCTATCCGATACCCGTATCGGGCGGACGTACCTACGAGATGCTGATAGATATTGGTACCGGCCGTTATACCAACATTACCTCGCAGGTGGCAGGCTCTACCATCTATGTGGATAATGAACCTATTGGTCAGGCACCTATCTACAATAAGTACCTGAACTTCGGTAAACACAAGATTGAAGCCAAGAAGGACCGCTATGAAGGTGAGATGGAGGTTTGGGTGACCACCGAAGATGATACGAAACAGAACAAGGTGGTGAACGTGGAACAGCGCGACATGAGCGACCATTTCGGTGACGTGACGGTGACGGTAGAGAACAAGGCAGACATCTTCTTTGAGGGAAAAAACGTGGGTAACGGCATCTGGCAGACCCAATTGCGCGAAGGCACGTACGTTGTAGAGACCCAGAAGGCTGACTGCGACCCCGAGAAAACCTCGTTTACCGTTGTAGCCCAACAGCAGAACCGCATTCAGGCTGCGCCGCCCACCGTACATACCGGTAGGCTCGGACTCTATACGAAGCCGCGTGACGTGACAGCGACTTACAATGGCAATAACCCCATTGACCTCACTGAGGTGAACACCCTGCCGGTAGGAACCTATCAGATCAGTCTCGCCCGTAAGGGCTACGTTCCCATGAGCGGACTGGAATATACCGTCAGACATAACCAGACAACACGCGATACCATCGCCATGGAGAAGGTGCGCTACATCAAGCCCAAGACCTTCTACTTCGGTGCTGGCTACACTGCTCGTCAGTTAGGTGGTATCACCGCTCTGGCTGGTGTTACCTATATGAATTACGACTTGCAGGCGAGCTATACCTTCGGCCTGGGCAAGTCGGATGCCGTCAACTGGTACTCTACCGACGGCAAGGATACATGGTTGGGGTCGTCCACGTACAAACGCTCGACACTGGCCATCAAGGTCGGCTATCAGTTTGAACTGACCGAGCGCCTGGGTATTACGCCTCAGGTGGGCTTTGAGATGGAACGCCTGACGGCAACTGCTGAAAAGGGGAATGGCTATGGTGATGGTGCCTCTGCCAGCTGTGTCAGCGTAGGTGCCAAACTGTTGTGGGCTCCTATCGAGCGATTCTACGCCTTCGTCAATCCGGCATACGCTGTAGCAGTGCAGAAAGACGACAACTTCAAGCATATTGCCGATGCCAGCGATATCAAGGCTGGTGGCTTTATGATCTCAGCAGGTGTTATCTTCAACTTCTAACCTTCGCTAAACGCAAACCACTAAGCATACAAGAGATATGAAGACAAAATATTATATGACAATCATGGCCGCTCTGATGTTGGCAACAGGTTTCACATCATGTAAGTCCGATGAGGAGAAAAATGCCAAACCATCCAACGAGACGCTGATATTAGAAGGAGGCAATACGCAGATTGTGATGAAAGCCGGTGACGAGACGCTGACGCTGAACGTCAATGCCGACTGTGCATGGACGGTGGAAAACCTGGTTGACGACGAGTTTAACGGCAAGTTGTTCGTACAGCCCATGCGCGGCTACGGCAACGGGACGTTGGTCGTCACGACCGACCAGAATACGGGGGTCATGGGGCGTACCGCATCATTCATACTGAAGACCGACCGAGGCCTGCAGCAGCGGGTGACCATTCAACAGACCAGTGGCGACCCGACCATGAGCATCTCTGCCCGTAGCCTTGAGTACGACGCTGTGCCAACAAGTGCCCAGACACTGACCATTACCAGTAATAATACTTGGACGGCATCACTGCCCTCAGGTGTTTCATGGGTTCACCTTGACAAGACATCGGGTTCGTCAGGAACTACTGTGGTCAATATCACCGTTGACGAAATTATGGACGACGTGCCCAGAACCGCCTTGATGACCGTGGTCTACGGTTCCAGCAGTGCCCAGGTGAAAATACTCCAGCAGGCCAAGACCAATATCACATTGTCGGTTGACCGCAGTGAGCTGTTTTTCAACAACGAGCAAATGGATCCGAACATTCCCGATTGGGAACAGGAGCCATATATGCAGGAACAGTATCAGATGGTCCATGTCACCAGTAATGCCCGTTGGCAGGTCTATGTGCCTTCTTCTGCCTCATCATGGGTGTGGGCAGAACCCTCAGAGGGCGTCGGCAATGGTGAGTTCCGCGTGATGTGCAGCCCTTGGTCGCAGACTTCCGGCAATCGTCTGACTTCCGTCATCGTGGTGGCTGGCTCCAGAAATCCCCAACAGTGCGACATCGTAGTGCAGCAGCAAACCGTCGGTAATGATGAACCGCCACAGCCTTCCTATTCGCTGAGCGTTGGCAGTCTGACCTCCATGTATGTTGCCGAAACTTCTGCCGACTTCCGATTCAGCTTTGTCTGCACGCAGTCAGTAGGGGAGTACGGTCTGGTTTATAATATGGACAACAGCAGTCCTACGTTTGAAAATTCTGAAAAAGTGGTGAAGGGACAGGGTGCTACGTCGGGCACCGTGCTGGTGTCGCTTGAGAACCTGCATCCCAACCATACATACTACGTACGAGCCTTCGTGATGGGCAATAACGGCATACAGTACAGTCCTAACGTGGTGACGATTACCACATCATCGTCGCCGGGCGAGCCTGGCGAAAGCGACAACCCTGACCCGACGCTGGCTCCGAAAAGATAATATGACCCTGATGAGTTTGTGCTATGAAGAATAGGTTGTTAACAATAGTATTGGCTTTCTTGCCCCTGATGTCGTGGGGGCAGGGAACAACTGATCCTCAGCCGTACGCACGCTTGGCGGAAGACGGCAATAATAATCTGGTTCTTACCTTTTATTATAATCTGGATAAGAACGATAGCGACTTTGGCATCGGACCGTTTACGTCAGCCAGTGATCGTGGCTGGCATTCGTCGCGTGCGAACATCAAGGAAGTGGTCTTCGATGAGTCGTTTGCCAGCTATGATGGGCTGTCGAGCATGAATATGTGGTTCTATCAGATGAGTGGGCTCACGAAGGTTACTGGTATCAGCAACCTAAACACAGCCAACGTAACGTCGTTGCGTAGTACATTCAATGGGTGTTCGTCGCTGACAAGTCTCGACCTGAGCAGTCTAAACACATCGGAAGTCAAGGAGATGAACTTCATGTTTGAAGGCTGTTCTTCGTTGACCGACCTAAAGGTAGGCTTCTCTACGGAGAACGTGACCACTATGGCTAATATGTTTTTAGGGTGTTCGTCGCTGACCACGCTCGACCTGAGTACGTTCAATACGGCCAATGTGAAAAGCAACATGGATTATATGTTCTCGTCGTGCTCAGCATTGACCACCATCTACGTTTCTGACCTTTGGACGACTGAGAATGTCACTTCTGGCAACGAGATGTTCAATGCCTGTCATAGCCTGGTAGGCGGTCAAGGTACTACTTTCAGTACCAGCCATCGTGGCTTAGATTATGCCCACATCGACGGCGGTACAGCGAATCCAGGCTACTTCACTGACAAGAATGCGGCACCTTATGTGAATCCAGAGCCTTATGTAGTATTGAGCGACAACAATACCGTGCTGACGTTCTACTACGATGACCAGAAGGCTACACTCGGGGGCATTAATATTAATAATAGTAATCTTGAATATGCTCCTTCTCCTTATGGAACAGCAACAAGTGCCGTCTTCGACGCTTCGTTTGCCAACTACTATCCAACAAGCACTGCCTATTGGTTCCAAAACTGTTCAGCATTGACGTCCATCAGTGGTATAGATAACCTCAAGACGGACAATGTGACGGACATGGGTAGTATGTTCACTGGCTGTTCCGGTCTGACATCTCTTAATGTTAGTGGCTTCAATACGGCTAATGTGACGAACATGAGTTCTATGTTTGAGGGTTGTGCTGGTCTGTCGAACCTTGACGTGAGTGGTTTCAATACGGCTAATGTGACGAATATGACTCATATGTTTATGGAGTGTTCCGGTTTAGAGGGACTAGACTTAAGCAACTTTGATACATCTAATGTGACAGAAATGTATGGCATGTTCTTAAGCAATGGAAGTCTGAAGAGTCTGAATGTGAGCAGTTTTAATACTTCCAAGGTTGTTGGAATGAATCAAATGTTCTGTGGTTTAGGAAATCTGACAAACCTTAATGTGAACAATTTCGACACTAGCAATGTTAAATGGATGTATGCTATGTTCGCTGGTTGCGTTAACCTGACAAGTCTTGACCTAAGTAGTTTCAATAGTGGTCTTGTGTCAAACATGGGAGATTTGTTCTCTAATTGTGTAAAATTGAAAACGATATATGTCGGAGACGGATGGTCTACTACTGGTGTAGGAGAAAATGGCAACGGCCTGTTCAATAACTGTACAAACCTCATTGGTGGTGCTGGCACTGTTTATGACCCAGACCATATTGACTATACTTACGCCCACATCGACGAAGGAACTTCGAATCCAGGCTACTTTACTCTTAGCGGTGACGGTCCTTATGTTCCTGTCGACGTTACCTTCGACAACCATGGTGTGCTGACTGTTGGCGGCACGGCGACAATGGCTGAGGCTTTGGAGACTGTCGGTGGCGTTAGCGTGGTGGCAGAGACCATTACGGCAGTCGTGTGGAACAGTACGGCAACGCTGACAAACAGCGACCTGCAAGACTTGGACAATCCGAATATGCTGGTTTATGTACCGAGTGTGTCGCAGGCTCCTGTTAATCGCGATAATGTTATCATTGGCAATGACAATACAGGCTATACGGCGAAGAATATCGTGCTGACGGATGTGGAGAGTGGTAATCAGAACTTCTACTGTCCGAAAGCATTTGTTGCAGAGATGATTACTTATGCCCATGACTACCTTCAGCAGACGGAGATTGGGGTCAGTCGCGGTTGGGAGACCATCGCCCTGCCCTTTACTGTTCAGACCATCATGCACGAGAAGCAGGGTGTGATAGCTCCGTTTGGCAATGACGCCAGCAACAAGCACTTCTGGCTGCGCCAACTGATGATGCAGGGCTTGACTCGGGCAACAGTGATCGAGGCCAACACGCCTTACCTGATAGCGATGCCCAACAGTGATGCTTATGCTGCTGAATTCAATCTGAATGGTCGCGTGACGTTCTCGTCGCAGAATGTCGAGGTGCCTCAGACGCAGATGAACGTGATGGAGGCTCATGACGCCAATGATAACATGATGATGTTTGTACCTTGTTTCCAGGCACAGCCGCAAGGGCAAGAGATATATGCCCTGAACGTCGGTGAGCAGCGTGACAACCATCCTGAAGGCAGCGTCTTTGAAGCCAACTATCGCGAGGTACGTCCTTTCGAGGCGTTCACCGTTCATAATGGCAACGGGCCTGCTCCACGCTTCGTGCTTATCAGTGAGATGATGGGCGGTGCGACGGAGATAGAAGATGTCAGAAGTAAGATGTCTGACGGGAGAGGTGATATCTGGTATGACATGAATGGCCGCAAGCTGCAGAAGGAACCTACCAGAAAGGGTGTCTATTTGAACAAGGGGCGCAAGGTGGTTGTACAGAAATAGCGTAATAAACATATAAGATAATGTTAAGAAAATACCTTTTATCTATTCTGCTGTTCTCACCCTTGTGGGTGTTAGCTCAAACGGATGATCATGCAGAGGAAATCAAGAACAACGCTGACCTTATTTGGGGACAGGGCTATGGTGCGACGGTGAAGGAAGCCGACCGCCAAGCTTTGGCTGACCTGATGAGTAAGATATCGGTACAGATTGAGAGCGACTTTGTGATTGACGAGCGTGAGGTGAATACCGCGGCGGGCAACGATGCCCAATCGACGGTACAGAATGTGGTACGTACCTATTCACAGGGTACGCTGAAGAA
>JAEEGK010004081.1_pt1 | contig 36025 bp, 15 predicted proteins | sample 8958771 | NCBI WGS metagenome assembly JAEEGK01 (sample SAMN16246547, study PRJNA631951) | gut metagenome | biome: gut microbiome; feature: rumen; material: SC-attached | host: Bos | place: Iran: Karaj | collected 2018-10 | reverse complement strand
CTTGTTTGTTTTTCTTCTTCTTTTTCTTCATTTTCATCTTTAAGAAAATCTTGAATATTGATTACTTCATTTGGTACATTTGAAATAGACATTTCTGGAGTTTTTTTTAATAAGATAATTAAAGATTCAAATAATTCAGAAAATTTATCTTTATTAATTAATAATAAATCATCAATCATTTTATCCCAAGTATTTAATAAATAATTTCCTAAATTTTCTTTGAATGAATTTAAATTCATTTGAATTTTAATTAGAATATCAAATAAATTTAATAAAACTTTCTTAAATAAATCAGGACATAATGGCCCAATAAGAGAAATAGTTTCTAATAAAATACCAATTAAACTTTTATTAATTCCTTCATTTAAAATTTTTTCTAAATAATTTAATAAAATTTCAAAAGTTTTCTCAGAATAATTTTTGAAACTTTCTTCAGAAGCAACAATAAATTGTTGTATATCAATTAAAATTCCTTCCTTTAATGCAATAGGAGAAAAATTATTATCTTTTAAAAAAACTTGTAATAAAACATCTAAAGAATTTTGCATATATTGTCCAACATCACTTTCAGAAATATGATCTAAAAACATATCAAATGCATCACAAACTTCTAATTGTATTCTTAAACAATTTGAATTTTTCATTATTTCAATTAATAAAGGAATAATTATTTTATGATATTCATTTTGAAAATCAGGAAAATGATGATCACTTAATTCAGCAATACAATAAATTGAAGAATATTGAATTTTTGGATTTGGATTCTTTAAATCTGAAATAATCATATTAATTAATTTTTCAATATTAGTAATTTCATTTATAAATTTTGATATTTGTGCAATAGTAATATAAGCAATGTATTTATATTTCCATTCTTTTTCATTTGAATGTTGTATTAATTCTAATATATTTTGACTTATAATATTTAATAATGTTTCTTTATCTAAACAAGTTAATAATCTTGATATTAAAGAAGTTGATTCATCTAATTTTTCTTCTGGAATAAATTCATCTGAAATATATGTCTCTGATTGAGGTTTTAACCAATCTTCATCTATTGTATTTTCAATTTCCATTGAATATTTAAATATTCCTGATATTAATTGTTTTATTTTATCTGTGTCTTTCTTTATACAATTTGGTATTTGTTCTATTATTGATATTAATATTTCAAAGGAGATTTCTCTTAAATAATCATCTATTTCTTTATTTTCTATTATTTTACCCATTAAAATAAAAATATCATTAAAATTTTTTCTTAATATTTTTGGTTGACTATTTGCCAAATCATTTAATGATTCTAAACAAATTTTTAAATTTTCATTATCTTTATTATCAAGACAAAATAATGTAGTTTGAAGAATATAAAATATAAATTCTTTAAATTGTTTTATTTCTTTTTTTTCTATGCATGAACATAATAATTCATTTATACATTCTACTGTTTTTGCTTTTAATGATATATTATTTGATTGAAAATATACATTAAAACATTTTAAAAAAATTGGAATTCCTTCTTTTAATTCTTCATATGCTTCGGAATAAATATTAGATAAAAGATATAATGATAATTCAAATTTATCAATATTACTTTCATTAAATTCAAGATAAAAATTATTAATTATAAATTTTAATAATTCATCCCATTTTTCTTCATTTTCTTTTAAAGAAATAAAAACATTTATTATTGCATCTGAAATTTTTTTTCTTAAATTTTTATCTTTTGTATTTATTAATGCATTTATAATATTTTTTTTTAATAATTGTTTATTTTCATTTGAAAAAAACTTTGTTATTTCATTAGATATTACATCTTCACTCACAATAAAAATTTTTCTAATTAAAATTGCACAATATGTGCATACACTTAAATCAGTTGATGTTAATAAAATTTGGCTTGCATATAATGATAATAATTCTTTTGATTTATTATCTAATAAAAATTTTTGTAATTGAATTTCTGCATTTTTTCTTATATTATTATCTGAATTTAATAAATTTTTTAACATTAATTCACATTGATTTAACTCACTTTGATTTATTTGTGACATTCCTGATTTAAAGATAAAAAATAATTAACCAAATTAATAAATAAAATATTTAAAAAACATATTTTTATTTTTTTAATTTTGTTAATATTAAATTATCCAAATAACAGTACAAAAAACAAAACTTCATAAGTAAGAAAAATTGTAAAATAATATTTAAATACAATTCTTGTTTGAAATATAAAAACAAATTTTTAAAGAATTAATGATAATATTTTTAAAATATTTTATAATTAAATTGTTTCATTTAATTATATACTCATTTTTTAAAAATTTTCTTAAATTATAATTAATTATTTTAATTATTTCTCTTTTTTATAATTTTATAATTTTTATTTTTGAATTTAAATATAAATTATATATAAAAAATAAATAATATAAGTATCAAAAAAAAAAAAAAATAATTATTCATTTCCAAATTCTTACAGTACCATCCCAAGAAGAAGAAATTAAGAAATTTTTAAATTTTTCATTATTTTCATCAATATCATGTTCTAAGCAAATAGGAATAATATCAGAAATAACATTTTTATGTGAAGCCCCTGCGATTCTACTACAATAATTCAACAATTTATTTTGAGATTTTTCATCTTCAACAAATTCTTTTTGATTAAAATTATGATAACAAATTCCATTAAAAAATTGATAATCACTGAATCCAAAATTAGTTTTTTTAGGATAATTTGAATTAAAAATTTCATTACTTTGTAAAATTAATGTATCATTAAAATAACTTTTAGAAAAAATACAACAAGAAATATTTTCAGGTGCATTAATTAAATAAGAATATTTTTCTTGATTTTTTTCTTCTGTATTATTATTTCCTTCTTCTACAATTGACCAATATCTTATTGTCATATCATTTCCTGCAGAAATTAAATAAGGAAAATTTTCATTATTTAAATTTAAAGGTGAAAAAACAGTTTGAACTGTTGTTGGTGTTTCATATAAATTTGATAAATTTTTTAATCTTTCTGATAAGTTATTATAAAATTCATATTTTATATTTTTTAAAAGTATTCCTTTGTATTTATTATATATTCTATTATTTAAATTTTTTAAATTGTCAAAATTAATTTTTAATAATTTATCATATAATAAATTTTCATTTATTTTTTTTTCATCTAAAGTTTCATTTTCATTTTCTTTTAATAAAGATGGTATTTCAATTGTTAATGTTTTTAATTCATCTGAATATGATTTATTTACTTTAAATAAAAAATCACAATTTAAATTTTTTTTATTCCATAAAGTAATTTCATGATCTTCTGAACCAGTCCAAATTAAAAAGTAATCTTTCATATTAGGATATTTATTTATATAACCAAAACCATGTTTTGAATAAAAAGAAGAAATTCCTATAATTGGTTTATTATGACAATATTTATAACAATTAGAAACTGAATTAATTCTCATATCATAATTTAAAATATATCCTCCTAAAGTTCCTAAAATTATATCAGTAGAATCATATTCTTTATATAAACAACTAATTATTCCTCTTTCTATTGGAATATATGTTCTTAATGCTGTATTATTCATTCTTTGATCTAAAATATTTAAATAACCATTTTCTTGAGTAAAAACTATTTTTTGACTTTCTTGCATATTTTCTCCTATTCCAATTGAACAAGTTATATTATTTATTTTTGATAAATTTTTTTCCTTTTCATATAATTTAATTAAAAAATTTGAAGTTGGTTTCATTTGAGGATTTAATAAATATAAATCTTCTCCAGATGCAAAAATAAAATTAGTATTATCAATTAAATTTATTGTTTTATTATATAATATTTTATAATTTGCTTTATTATCTAAATTAAAAGTAAAATTCTTGTTTAAATTGACTTCACCATTTTCATAATAAATATCCCAAATATAAAAACCAGCTTCATTATCAATTGAAGTAAATTGATTATTATTAATAGGAATTAATTTTTCAACTGCTTTATTATCATGTTCATATATTGTTGTTATTAATTGACCTTGTGGTTTCCATTTTGAAAATTGACTTTTTTTCAAATAATCTTTTACTATTTTAATATTTTCAAAATCATTTCCAATATCAGAAATATTTTCATCTTCATCATTTGGGAAAAAATCATTTAAAGTAACTAATTTTAAATTAATTTCAAGAGTTCTGAATAAATATCTTATTTTAAAATTTTGAGATGAAGTTAAAATATTATCATCTACTTTGAAAATAATATCTTCATTTGTTTTAAATTTTGGTATTATTAAAGGAACTGTTAAATCACCTAACCACATTAATTTACAAATAAAAGTTAATATATTTGCATTATCTTCATTTTGATTTTGTTTACAAAATTTTTGATATTCTTTTGGTATAATTTCATAAAAATTATTTCCTTTTAAAACATTAATTGATAATATTTCTAAATCTGTATTTTCTTTAAATTTATATATTATATCATCATTTTCTAAAATATTTTCTTTTTGAGTTTTTATTAATTTTGATAAAATTTCTTGTGGTTTTACATCTGGAGATTCTATTTCTTTAAAGACATAATCTTTTAAATCTAATTGAAATATTACTCTTGATAAAGGTTTAATTATATATTGTTGTAAAATTTCTTTATTTAATTCAAATGAAGGTGAATATATAAAATCTTTCATTGGCTCAAAAAAATTAGAAATTATATCTACAATATTTAATTTTGGTAATAATTCTCCAATAAATTCAATCATTTTATTTCTTATTAAAATATTTGGATGTACTAGAAATGGTAATAATTGTTTTGCCATATTAATTCCATTTTCTTGTGGTAAATAATCTAATTTTAATAATTCAAAAACTGAATTAATTAATTCATATTGTTTTAATTCATTAGAATTATTTGAAATTAGTTCTTGCATACAAGGAAGAATATAATTATTTAATGCATCTTCTCCTAAAGTTATTGACATTTTTGGAATATTTCTGATTATTTCTCTTTGAATTATCCAATGTGTATTATTTATATTATTAATTATAAATTTTATAAAATCAATTATTTTTCTTTGACCATAAAAATTAAGTAATATTGGTAATTGTCTTATTAATGATATTATTACATCAACTTCTTCATTTTTACTTATTATATCTGATATATAATTAAATAATACATCTTTAAATTCTTTTAATGATCTATCATAATATAAAAATATTTCTGATTTAGTCTTTTTTTCTATTTTTGTATAATGTTCTATTTGAGCTTCTAAATTATTATCTTTTTGAATTTCATTTTCTTGATTATTATTTGTTGATTTTTCATTTGAATAATCATACATTTTAAAATTTGATCTTAAAACAACAGATAGGAATTTTTTTTCTAAATCTATTAATTTTTCAATAGAATTTATAAATGCTATTTTAATCATATGATCTTTTGAATTATATAAATAAATAAATTCTTCAAAAATATATGAACCTAAATATTTATAATAAAAAACAGGAAGAATTAATTTAGTATAATCAATGCTATAAAATAATTCAAATATATAATCTACAGTTTGTAATTTAATTAAATTATTTTCTCTTTTTAAATTTTCTACAAAATAAGGAATAATAATATCAAGTTTAAAAAAATCAGGAAATTTCATTCCAAAATGTTTTATCATTTCCATTGCTACTAAATTTGAACTATCATATTTTACTGAATCTAAATTTTGTAATAAATAATCTAAAAATATTTTTGCTGTTTCTTTATTATTATTTTTATCAAAGATTAATGGATCAAGTTTATTTTCATTTTTTAAATTATTTAAATTTTCAAAATCGAAAATCATATCAAATAAAATTTCATTATTTTCTTCATAAATTTCTTCTTTTTTTATATCTTCAATTTCATTTTTTATTTTTTCTTTATCATTTATTATATTATTTTCTATTTTAATATATTCATTAATATCTATTACTTTATTTTCATCATTTATTATTTTTTCATTTTTATTATTATGTTTCTTTAAAAATTCTTCTTTATATATTTTTTCTTTTTCTTCAACTTGAATTTTCAAAATTTCATTTTCCATATTTTTCCTAATATCATCTTTATAATCTTTAAAAAATGTATTCATAGTTAATTGATTAATAATTTCAAAATTTAATTTTTGATAAAGTAAAGGTGCTTTATCATTTAATCCATAAATAACTTTCCAAATTTGTTTCCAATGTTTATATAATAAACCAATAATAATATCAGGTTTATAACATTTAGTACTTACAATTAAATTATTTAAATGAATTAAAACTTGAGTCATTGAAATAGGACAAATATCTTTTATCATTATTTGTAAAACTTCTTTAATATTTATTCTTTCATCTGGATTTAATTTTGTCATTTTTCTAATTAAATTTCTTATATTATCATATTTTATTTTTTCTAATATTTGTTCCATTATATTTAAATCTTTTTTATAATTTACAATTTTAGAAAAATCTAATAAATTTTCTTCTAAAATAAACTCAGCAAAAATGACTCCAGCACTAAAAACATCCATTGAAGATTTTAATTCAAATTCATTTTTTTCTTTAAATTCATTTTTATCAACAATTCTTTCAGGAGCAAGATAACAACTTTTAAAATTATCATTTGAATTTACACCAAAATAATATGTATAATTACCTAAATCATCAATTTGAATATAAGCAGGTTTAAATGGTGAAATATCACTAATGAAAACTGAATTATTTGAAGATAATAAAATATTTTCTATTTTTAAATCACCATGATAAATTTCTGCAGAATGTAATTGATAAATTCCATAAAAAAATTGAAACATTATCCATATTTTTTCTATTTTTGATAAATATGGTAATGTATACATTCTTTCTTTTAAATCTATAAAAAAATTTTGACGAATTAATAAACCTGCTCTTATATTATCTTCTAATTTCAATATTGGACATATATTATAAAATTGAGTATAAGAATTTGGTTTTATTTTTTTTTTATTTATTTTATTTTGTATTTCTATCATTTTTCCTTTCATTTTGTCATAAATTGTAGAATCATAATCATTTTTAAAAAATATTTTAATTATTAATGGTGCTTTATCGTATTCATTTGTTACTGATATTGTTTTATATAAGAGTCCTTTATTTATTATTTTATATTTTTGAAATTGAGGATATCCTCTCATAAAGTAATCTATATCAGGAGATGTTTTTGTTTTTCCCATTTTTTGTCCCATTAATTTTTTAATTATTATTTTATTAATTTAAAAAAATAATTAAGACTAATACGTAATTATTTTATAAAATGAAAAATAAAATTGTCAATTTATTAAAAAAGGTTAGTATTTTTAGAGAATTAAAATACTTATTTTCGACTTTAATAATTATTTTATTGGTGATTTATAAAAATTATAAGTTTATTCATAAACATCCAAAAAATATGAATTTTAATATATTTAGAGAAATAACTGAAGAAGTGAAATTATTTCAATCAAATAAGTTTTTTTTTTCCAATTTTTTATTATATAATTTTATTTACAATATTACAAAAAATAATTATTATGGAGAATGGGAATTTTTAAATATTAAAAATAATATATTTGAAAATAAAAAAGGAAATATTGAAATAATTTTTATGAATTCATCATCTAATCTAATTGATTTTTTAACAAATAATTATTCAATAACAATTGATTTCAATTTCAAAGATGGAAAATATATTGATAATGAACTAAAAGGAAATATTACTTTTACTTTGGAGAAAGAGTTTAATAATAATTTAGAAGATATAATTTTCTATAATAAAAATATAAACATTATTTTAGATAATATTAAATTTAATTATCATTTTGAAGAATTATTTGAAGTTTATAAAGAATTGAATTATACTAATAATATAGTAAATATTATTTTTATAAATGAAGAAAAAATATTTTCAAATAATATAAATTATGAAAAAGATAGTTCTTTATTTTCAAAAGTTAATATTTCAATAAAAAATAAATATTCTGATTTTGAATTTAAATGTTATGGTGAAATGAAAAATAATAAAGATAATTATTCAAAATCTATATCAAATTATTCAAATATATTTTTTTTATATGGCTTTTTACAAATATTAATTAATATAACTTTTTTTACAAAAATTAACATAACTTTTCATTCATTATCAGTTAATACAAGTTTATTAACTTTATTTATGCAAATTGTATGGACATGTTTGATTACAACAATTAATTTAATTTTATTATTAATTAAAGATGAAAAATTTGAATTAGGAATGGTATTTTTAATTTATTTTTTTTTGACTAATTTACAAATTAGAAATACAATATCAACATTTGAATATATAATATATTTCAATTATGCAAGAGAAGACAATTTTGATTTTAATGTTTATTTAAATCATATGCAAATATATACTATTTTATTTTTTTTATGTTTATTTTTATTTTTAACATTTATTCAGGTATTTTTTATTTATACTTTTATGAATACAATAATATTTTTTATTTTTACTTGGTTAGGACAAATTTTTGTTTGTGCATATCATAATGTTAAACCACCAATGAATTTAACATATATTTATTTATTTTCTTTTATTCAAATTTCCACTATAATTTACTTTAAGGGATATCCATATAATATTTTATATTTAAAACCTTCTTATATTAAAGTTACTATTATATGTGTTATATTAATTATTGAAACTCTTATTCTTACTTTTCAAGAAATTATTGACCCTAAATTTTTTATTCCAGAATCTTTAAAAGAGAATAATGGTATGCAATTTAAATATAATTCTCAATTAAGTGAAGAACAAAAGGAAAATATATGTTCTATTTGTCTTTTTACAATAAATGAAAGTCCATATTCTGAAAATGAAAATTTAAAAACAACTAATAATAATATAAATGATATTAAAAAAGATGATGAAAGGAAAATAATATTTGAAGATATTAAATTAAAATTAATTAAATATTTCAAAAAACCTATAATAATAACTCAATGTAAACATATATTTCACTCAATTTGTTTAGAAAAATATTTAAAATCAAAAAACAAATGTCCAATTTGTAGAAGAAAAATTCAAAAATAAAAAAAAATATATTTTATAATAAATAAATTACTTTTAAATTATTAAATTAAAAATGAATGAAAGAAATAGTTTAAATATAATAAATTTAGTAACTTTAGGAGAATCATCAGTAGGAAAATCATCAATAATAAATAGATATACACAAAATATATTTAATTTTTCATTTGTATCAACAATAGGTATTGAATTTAGAAGGAAAACAATAACAATAAATAATAATGTTGTAGAAATAAAAATATGGAATACTGCAGGACAAGAATTATATAGATCAGTTCAAAAACAATATTATAGAAATAGTGATGGAATTTTATTAATTTTTGATGTTACTAACATGAAATCTTTTAATTTATTAGAAAGTTGGATTAGAGAAATTAAAAATGAAACTTCAAGAGATGAAGTTGTTATAGTTGGAAATAAAATTGATTTAGAAAATAGAGTTGTTGAAGATGAAGATATTCAAAAATTTTGTAATAAAAATAATTATAAATTTTTTACAACTAGTGCAGCTACTGGTGAGAATATTAATGAATGTTTTGAATATATTATTAATGAAGCTTATAAAAATAAGTCTCAAAAATTGTTAAATAATAATAAAGAAAATGTTCAAATTATTACTTTAAAAAAATTATCTATAAAAAGAAAAACAAATTGTTGTTTTTAATTTTTAGTATTTAATATATTTAAAATATTTTTATTTTTTTAAAAATAATTAAATTATTAAAAAATAAATGTCTGATAAAAATTTATTAGTTGATGAAAAAAATAAAGAAACAATATTACCACATAAAAACTCAAATCAAAATAAAATTAAAAAAAAAATAACATTAATTCAACAAATAATAACAAATCAAGGAGGATTTAAAATTTGCTTTTATCATTCATTAATATTTATTACTTATAATATAAATATTAATCATTTATATTTTGGATATTTTGTAAAACAAATTGGCTTAATACAAAGTATTATAATTTTATTATTAATTGGAATATTTTCCTATTTATTTCAAATTATTTTAATAGAAAAATTAGAAAAAAATAATGAAGATACTTTATCTGCAATGTTTCAAGAAAATTTTGGAAATTTTTGTAGTATTGTATTTGAAATTATTTGTTTTTTATGGATTTTATTTAATTTTTTAATTTTTTTTTTAAGTTATTTTAGATTTTTTATTAGTATTAAAATAATTCTATCAAATTTTGATGAAAAAAATTTTTATTTTAGTGAACATTGGATTTTTTCTATTTTAGCAATTGTAATTTTTATTATATTATTTTTAATAATTAATATATTAGAAAATTCATCAATAATTGATATTAATATTATTTTAAATGTTATTTTGGATATTGTATCTTTAGTATTAATTATTATAACATTATCCAATGGAATAAAACTAAATCAAAGTAATAATCCTTTTTGGCAAAAAGATATTAATATTGGAGAAATGCCTAAAGCAATTTGTATATTTTCTTCTTCTTTTAATAATATATTGGTTTTATTTTCTGTAAATAAAAGATTAAAATTATCACTATATCCTATTTTAGAACATAGAAATATTTTATGGATAAATCTTATTTTAATTTTTATTTATTATTCTGTTTTTATTTTCCAAGGTTATTATGACATTTTTCAATCCCAAAATCATCAACATTTATTATCAATTATAATAGATTATATAATTGAAAAAAAAAAACTAGATAAATATCTTTTTTTTATATTAGGTGGTAATCTTCTTTCTCAAATTTTAAATATAAATTTTTATCTATACACAATTAAAAAATCAATTTTAAGAAATAAAATACAAATTCAAAGTAATAAATATATAACTTATATGTTAACAATTTTAGTTCTTATAATTTTTACTGCTTTTGGAGAATTTTGTTATTTTAATAATTTTTCATCATATAACTTAACAATAATAAATGATTCTTCTTTTGGTTTTTTAATGAATTTTTTATTTCCAGTACTATTCATTTTAAAATATAATATTAACATTTCAATTGGTTTTTTATTATTATTTATTTTTTTCATATGTTCTATTTGTTTAATCTCATTATATGAAAGAATTGAAGAAATATTTTTGCCTTTATTAAAAATTAGATAAATTAATTAATATATTATAAATTTTTATAAATAATTTTTCCAATTAATTATATTTGTATATTATGTTTAAATATGATGATCTTTTCTTATTCATTTTTAATATACTGAATAATTTACTTTTAATTAAAAGAATGAATATCTTCATTATTTTTTATTTAATAAAAATTATAATAAATAAAATAATTCTATGTCTTATTATAGTTCATCAACTGTAACAAGTGATTATTCTTTAATTGAATTATTACAAATCCCAAATTTAGTATCCAATATTTCAACAATATTGAGTGAATTAACAACCAGAAATGGAAAAGGAAAATATAATAAAAAAAGTCCATTTTGTTCAAAAAGAATTCCAATAATTTCTATTACTGAATATCTTCAAAGATTTAAAAAATATACAAATATTGAAAATTCAACTTTAATTATTAGTATTATTTATATAGATATTATTTGTCAAAAACATGATATTACTATTCAAGAAATTAATATTCATAGATTATTTTTAATTTGTTGTGTTTTAGCAATTAAATATAATGAAGATATTCAATTTACTAATAGTTATTATGCGAAAGTTGGTGGAATTTCTAATAAAGAATTGAATTTATTAGAATTTCATACAATAAAATTGTTAGATTATAATTTATCGATTAATGAAAAAGTTTTTAATAGATATGTGAATTATTTAAGAAAACTTGAATTTAAATCTTAATTGGATGTAAAATAATTTTGTCTTTATTAAATTATATATTATAATTTTAGTTATTAATTATTAATTGAAAAGAGTTGTGTTGAGTTTAAATTAAATATATTAAATATTATAGATAAAAATATATATTATTATTAGCCCAAATCCTTTAATTTTATAAATTTTTTTTTATTATATTTATTTTTATAAATGTTAATATTAAAAAAAGAATAAAAAAAAAAGTGATTTTAGAAGTATATAATTAATAATAATTATATTTAGAAAAATAATCTATAAATTATATTATATTATATAAAAAAAATATATATTGTTTATAGATATTAAAATTTATATTCTTATTCTAAAAAAATATTTAAATATTTTTTTTCTTAAAACTATATTTATTATTTAACTTATTTCATATTATTTATAAATCAAAAATTGAAAGTTCAATTGTTTATAAATATAAAAAATGTCAGATAGAAATCAACCTCAAATAGAATTAATAATGTCAGATGAAGAATCAAAACAAAGTAAAGATAAAAACGATAAAATAGAAGACGAAAAAAAATTTGAAGAAGAAATAAAAGAATTAAACAAAGAACAAAAAGAAGAATTAGAAGAAGAAGAAGAAGATGAAGAATTAAAAGAAGAAAAAGATTTTGAAAACGAATACATAGTAGGACCAAACACAGAATATCCAACAATTCAAAGTGCAATAAATGCATGTAAAAATAAATCAATAATAAAAATATCTCCAGGAATTTACAGAGAAAATATAACAGTAAGAAATAAAAGTGAGATAGAAATTTGTTCTTTAAAAACAGATGACCCTGCAATTTTATTATCAGAAAATTCACCATGTATTATGATTCATTGTTTAGAAGCAAATGACACAGTAAAAATATATAATGTTAAATTTATTCATAGAGGAATAAGAGATGATGTTGCAGATGAAGATTTATTACAAACTGAATTTTTTGCTTGGCATATTTCTCATATTAATAATAAAGAATCATATTTTATTTATAAAAATGCAGAAGAAGTAGAAAAATTAGAAGTTAATAATGTTTTAGATATCAAAATTATTGAAAATATTTTTGAAGATAATCATGGTAATTTCTGTGCTATTAGTATTTTAAAAGGAACTATTTCAGTTAATAATTGTCAAATTTCACTTGCTTGTTTAACAACAGAAACTAAAAATGTTTTACCTGCAATTTATATTGAAAATTCAACTGCAATTATTGAAAATACTATTATAAAAGGAAATAAAGATTATTTAACTGTTGGAATTTATAGTCATGATGCTCAATTAAAAATTAATGAATGTAGAGTTTTTCGTCATAGATGTGGTGGAATTGTGTCTGTTGTTAATGAAAGAAATTCTGTTAATATTTCTAAATGTCATGTTTTATTAAATGAAGGTTGTGGTATTTTAATTATGAGTTTAGTTGGTAAAAGTGCTTTAAAAGAAAAAGCTGCTGGGGTTAAAAATACTTTAGAAATTAATTTAGAACAAAATGTTTTAGAATTAAATCAAGGTACTGGTTTAATATTAACTAAATGTTTTAATGCTTCTGTTATTGGAAATAAATTCTTTTCTAATATTTTAAATGGAGCAACATTAACTGATTGTGATGGTTTTGTTATGATGAATAATTTTATTAAAAATAAAGGAACTGGTTTAGTTTTAATATCAATTGAAGAAAGTAATGAAGCAAAAATATTTAAAAATTTCTTTGATGAAAATTATAAAAATGGAATAGAAATTATAGGAAAAAATAATTTTAGTATAATAAGTCAAAATAGTAAAATTGCAAATAATTATTTAAATGGAATTTATGTTCATAATGAAGCATCACCAGAAATAAAATATAATGATATTTTTGAAAATAATCATCATGGAATATTAATAGAAAGTAATTCATATGCTGAAGTAAGTGCAAATAAAATTTATAGTAATATAAAAACAAATGTTGCTTTTGGTGGAAAATTATCATCTAAAGTAAAAATAACAAATAATGAAATTTATAATTCTAGAAATGAAGGAATTTATATTGTTGAAGCTGATGGTGGAGAAGTTGCTAGAAATAGAATATATGATAATAATGAAGGTATTGTTTTAATTAATTGTGTTGGTACTTTAATTCATCATAATGAAATTTTACATAATATGAGAACTGGTGTTTTAGTTTCTGATGAAAGTATTTGTACTTTTTTAAAAAATGATTTAATTGAAAATTATTTTATTGGTTTGTTAATTAGAGATAATTCTACTGGAAGTTATAGAGGAAATACTATGAGACAAAATGTTATTCAGTTTTATGTTAGTAAAGAATGTTTGAAATTAAAAGAAGTAATTGTTAGACATAATAATGTTGAAGGAAGATTTGAAACTGCAGATTATTGTAATATCTTTTAATAAAGTTTTAAAAGATGTTTATTTATTTTTTTTTATTTTATATGAAATTTTATTATTTATATAAATTTTGATATAATTAATTTGTTTATATTTTTTTTGAGGAAATATAATTTTATTGATTTTATCTTTTTTTTTTAATCTAATTCTGCCCAATCAATATCAAATATTTGAATATGTGGACATTTTGTATGAAAAACTCTTAACCATCTTACTTCTTCATATGAAAAATTAGATTTTAAATCTTTTTTTTCTTTTTTATCATAAGGTAATATAGTTATTCCTTTAATTCCTTTTTTTTTCATAAAAAAATTAATAACTCCAACAAAAGGTAAGTCTGGATTTTTACTAATATAACAATATTCAATTTGTTTATTTAATGCTAATCCTTCAAAAATAGGAGAATAATTCCTTGGATTAAATCCCATTCCTTCTAAATATATTTTATTAATTGTTTTATTTGATTTAAATATATCTTTTATAACATCATATGATTCATTTTCACCTGTTAATTTATTATAACTTAAATCTAATAAATTTAATATACAATTGCTTTTAGATAATGCATTTTTTAAATATTTATAATCTTCATATTTTAAATTACATTTTCTTAAATGTAAATTTAATAAATATTTACATGAAACAATATCATTAAATAATTTTCCTATTCCAGATAAATCATTTTCAGAAAAAATTAAAGTATTTAAAGTTGGATTTTTATTAACTGCTTTTGATATAATTTCAACACCATCTTTAGTAATTAAATTACTAGTTAAATCTAAAACATTTAAACTTTGACAACCTTCAATAAAAGTATTTAAATAATTCATTGCATTATCATTTAATTTATTATGACTTAAATCAACATGTCTTATTTTTGAATTTTGAACATTAGGTAATAAGACTTTAAGACTTGAATCAGTTAATGTATTATTTCTAAATGAAATCCATTGAAGATTATATCCTTCTTCTAATATATATTTAAATATATAACTCCATCCTTTAAATGTTGTTGGTTCTGATATTTTATTATCAATAAAAGCAAATTGAATTAAATTATGGTAATATTGAATATTTTCAAAACAATCTTTAAATCTAAACATCATATCTGAATTATTTTCTCTTATATGAAAATTTTTCACTATTATTCTTTTTATTTTTGTTTTTTGCTTTAATTGATCTAATGGTGTTTTATTTCTTGAATAATATTTAGTTAAATAACGTTCACTTTGATAAATTTGTTTTGAATCTTTATTTATTGTTGTTGTTTTTTTATTAATTATATCATAACAATAATAAAATTTATATTCATCATCTTTAACATCTTCATATAAATTATCTTTAATTTTAGAATATAATTGATCAGTAAATTCATTTTTACAAATAATTTCATATTCTTTTTCATTATCATCAGTAATATCATCTTTTAAAATTTGATTATATTCATTAAGTAAATTAGGATATTCAGGAGGATTCATTCTATATTCAAGACTAATAAAACATTTATTTAAATCATAAAAATATTTTGAATTTTCTTTAATTAAAAAAGAAGAATAATAAGGATATAATTCAGTTTTCATTGTAACATCAACAACAGATAATTTTAATAATTTATTCATATCTAATGAAAAAACACAATCAACTTTATCTTTTTTTTTTGTTATTGTAATTCCATCAGTTATATGAATATAAAATAAAACATTTTCACTTGTTTTAACATCAAAAGAATCTCTTATTGAATCGTTTTCTTCTTTTTTTAATAAAATATCAAAAGTTAAATTTTCTTGTTTTTTAAATGTTTTTCTATGAAGATTTTGAAATTTTAATATTTTTGGTTCTTCATGCCAAACAAGTTTAAAAACATGAAAATCAAAAGAATCTGTTGCTGCTGGAACTGGTTCATAATATGGTAATCTACTACTCATTTAAGTTAAATTTATATTTATTATTTTTATTATTAAATAATAATTTTATATTCTATATTCTTCTATGTTTAATATTTTTTTAATAAATTATTATAAATGAAATTATCAAATATAAATAATAAGTAAGGAATATATATATTAATTAATAGTGATAAAGTATTTTATTTACATAAAAAAGGAAATTTTAAAGATATTAAAAATTTAAAAAATGAAATTAAAAGTGATTATGTTGAATATTCAAATTTTAAAAAGAATAAAAAAAAAAATAAATTTTTAAAAAGTAAAACAATACTTCACAATAAAAAGAGAAAAGAAAAAAATAAATACAATAATTTCAGAGAATTTGATTTAGAAAATCCAAATAGTCAAAAATTAATTTTACCATATACAAATTTAAAAAGAAATGCAACAGTGCATTATGATAATTTTATATCAGGTTCAGAAAATTCTTATTCAAGTACATATAATTCATCAAGTAGAACGAGATTATTTGGTGAAAATTCAATAAAAAATCATCCTTTATTATTTAATAAAGAAAATAATAATAATAATATTTTATTAAATACAGATACAATATTAAAAAAATTTGAAAATAATAGAGTTAATAGAGTACATTATTTAAAAGATAAACATAATCATAAAAGAACTTTTACACAATCACAAAATTCCTTATCTGCAAATAATTTTTTATTAACAAAAAAAGATGATAATGAAAAAAAGAGAAAAAACTTTCATTTATTATCAGAAAAAATAAACGAACATTCAACAAGTGAAAAAACATTCACATTTTTATCAAATAATAATAATAATAATAATAAATATTTTCATTCAAGAAATAATTCAAATTATAATGCTCCAGTAAAAGTTTTAACATATGATAATAATGATAATAAAATTAATTATTTATATAAAAAATCTACATTTAATTTATCTAATGGATTAAAACAATTAAAGTTAAACTTAAATCTTGATAAGAGAAATTCAATGGATGAATTATTAGAAAAATCAAATATTAATGAATTTAGAAAAAATAAAAAATCACTAAGTCAAAAAAATATTGTTAAATCATCAAATAATTTGAGTATAAAACATTTTAAATACTTTAATTTATCAAGTGAATCTGAAATGAATTATAAAAAAGATTATAAAACAATATTTAAAAGAAAAAAACAAAGAGAGCCTAAAAAAAAGACAAAATATAATAAACAATTATCAAAAATTTCAGAAAGTGAAAGTGGAACAAATAACAAATCATTTAATACAAATAGTATTTATCTTTTAACAAAATCTTCAAATGAATTTACAAACGATAATGTTGAAAATGAAAAAAATCCTCAAAGAAGATCATATGATTTTAATAGAATTACTAGAAAAGAAAATTCCTCAAAATTTAATCTTAGTAAATTTTCTCAAAATGGAAAAAAATTAGAATTTGAAAAGCAAAGTGAAAAAAAACCTTATTTAATTATTCAAGATTCTCTACTAGATGATAATAATGAAATTCAATTTCAAAATATTATTAATAATTTCAATATTAAATCAAAAAATAAAACTAATAATTTTCTCCAATTTTTTGAAGAAGATATTGAAGATGAATTAAATATTATTCTTGAAAGAAATTTTCATTCAAAAAATTATTTATTTAATAATTTAATGGAAGGATTTAGTAAAAAATATTTGATTAAAAAATTAAATTATTTAAAAGAAATTCAATCTCATCTGTTAATTCAAAGTCATCATGATAGGAAAAATGATTTACAAAGTATTAATTTTAATCAAAAATTTGTTAATTATTTAATTTTAAAAAATTTTAAAAAAAGATGTTTTAATTATAAATATTATGATATTTCACTATTATCAACTGAATTTCTTTTTAATAATTATTTTGAAATAAATTTATCAACAAAATTTTTTAAAGAAAAATATTTTCATTATGAAAATGATAAAACAAAATATACATCATCATTAACATTAACTTTAATTGATAATTTTAAAATAGAAAAAAAAGAAAAGAAAAACAAATCTTATAAGTACTTAAATAGTCCAAAAAGAATAATAAAAAAAAATTATTTATCAAAGAAAAATACCTATTATATGTTATACTTTTATCAAATTGATTATGAATATTATATTTTTCCGCATAAATCACAAGTACATATAAAAGATATAAAGTTAAAAATAAAAAATGATACAACTGAAATTTTTAAAAGTCCAAGTTCAATAATAAAATATAAATCATATCTTAAAAGACTATCAAAACAATTTAGTTTAAAAATTGATTCACCAATATATGAAAAAAAAAAAGATAAATATTTTTTAAAAAATGCTTTAAAAAATAATAATTTTTTTAAAAGAAAGAAAATAATCCATTCAAAAAGTAAAATTTTAAGAGAAAAAAGTTTAAATTTACAAACATTCAAAAATCAAAACGAAAGAATAATGTTAGAAAAAAAACATTGTCGGATAGAAGGACATAATAAATTAAGAATGATATCTAGAGCAAATGATTTAAAACAAGAAATGTTAAATCAATTAAATTCAAAAAAAGAAAAAATAATATTTTATATTAAAGATAGAAATTATCCTAGTTTTGTTTCAGAATTTGAAAAATATAAAATTTCACCTGATATGGAAGATTCAAATGGAGTATCTTTATTAAGTATTGCAGTACAAAGTAATTCTTTTCAAATTGTAAATTATTTATTAAATGTTGGAGCAAATCCAAATATAAGAGATAATAATAATAATACTCCTTTACATTTTGCTTTAACTTTTCATAATTATGAAATTGCTGATATGCTTATTCAAAGAGGAGCTGATGAAAAAGTTATTAATAAAATGGGAATTACACCTTGGCAGTGTTTAGATAGTGGATATTCTATTATTTAATTTGTTTATTTGGTTTTTTTTATTATTTTTTTTATATTATGTGTTTTTTATTTATGATTTTTATGGTTTTTTAATTTTTTTACTTTATTTATTGTATAAAATATTTATTTATTAGTTTTAATTTGAAATTAATTCAGTTTTAGTATAATATTTAGTTGTTTTAATATGCTAATTTTTGTTTTTTTAATTTTTAAAAATTTTAATTATTTTAAATTTATCTAAATATAAAATATTTATACCTTATTAATAAATAAATTTGAGATTATTAAATTTCTAACAAAAAAAATATTTATATAAAAACCCTATTTTTAATTATTATCAGCAAAAGTTTTTTTAGTAGTATCACTACAATTAAAATTTATATTTGAACAATCAGATGTATAATTATCAAAGGAGCCATATTTAATTCCAATTAAATTTTTATTTTGAATATTATTATTTTTTTCAATTAATGAAATTTGACTTACATTTGAAATATTATTTGTAAAAGAAAGATCAGTATTATTATTGGGAGTTTGTAATATTCTTTTTAAATTTTGAAATAATAAATTTGTAGTTGAAACACTATTTCTTTTTTTATTTTTAATGTCAATACTGTTCTTACTATTAAATGTTGTATTTTCATCTTTTAAAAAACTTTCTTTTTTCAGATTTAATAAACAAGTAACTGAACCATATTTCCTTGGAATTAATGGTAAATAATTTTTAATAAAACTTTTACTAATAGATTTTTTTTTTTCATTTTTTATTTGATGTTTATAATTATTATAAATAGAATTAAATTCTTTTTGACCTAAAATATATTTATTTTTTTCCTTTACAAAATTAAGTTCTAATTTTCTTAAATCATTAAGTCTCTTATATATTTCACTTATTTTTGATTTGTTTGATGGTATTTCACTATTTTTTTTTTGTAATTTTACTTCTTTCCAATTCTTATCTTTATTTTCTTTAATAATATCATCTTCTTCATCACTTTCAATTTCCATATTATTATCAGTTAAAACAATTTCTTTTACTTTTCTTTGAATTGTATTTATTACTTCTTGACTTTTATTATTCATTCCTTCAGTTTTTTCTTTTATTTTTTGTCTTCTTTCATATTTTAAATGTTGTTTTATAAGTTTTTCATAAATATTTTTATTTGTATATTTTTCTATATAATATAAATTTCTATTTGAATGTAATTTTAATATATTTGCATTTTTTTCATTTAAATTATAATTTAAATATTGATTTAATAAATCTTTTCTAGAGATTCTCTCTGGAGATTTTTTTAAAAATGATAATTTTTTATTATTATTTTTATTTTGTAAATTAACAATAGATGATTGAGTATTTGAATTAATAAAAATATCTTTTTCATTTCTTCCTAAAATTTTTTGTTTTTCTAATTGTCTTACAGTTGCTAAATTGATTAGATTATCAAAATTTAAAATCATTTCTTTAGAAAATAATGAATAAATTTTTATTTTTTGGGAAATTTTTTTATTTCTTCTAATATAATAAATTTTATTAATTGGAGAAAAGGAATTTTTTTTATCATAATCATAATAAACAATATTACTTACATTTGTAAATAAAATAAAATAATAATTCCAAAAATCATTAAATAATGATATTATTGCCTTTATAAATAATGAATCTAAATCTATATTTTGGAAATCAATATTTAAAGAAAGGTAATTTTTTTTTGAAAAAAAAATATTATATTTTGGGAAATAAATTTGATTAAATGAAAAATAATGATGATGAATTGGATGAATTAAAGATTGAATTATTTTTTTTATATAATTTACTAAAAATGTTAAAACTAATTTTAAAATTTGAGACTTTTCTTTAAAATCCTCTAGAATAATTTGATTAAAATATTTATTCTTTGATATTTTTGATAATATTAATTCATTAGTTTCAGTGTGTTGTTCATTTTTTTTATTTTTTTTCTTTTCAATATCTTTTAATATTTGTTCATATTGATTATTGAAAAAAGTTAATTTAGAATTTAAATAACTAATTTGTTGATTATAAATTGCGTTTTGAAAAGATAAATCTTTATATTTTTTTCTTATAATATTAAATTCTTTTATTACATCTATTAAATTTTTAACTTTTAAAATATTGTAAATCCTTAATAATTTAGTATTTAATAATTGAAACAAGTGATAATGAAATAAATATTTTTCATAAATTTTATTATAATTTTCTTTTTCACTTAATAATATAGTTTGAATTTTTTCTTTCTGTTTTGTTAAATTTTCAAGTTCTTTTTGGATATCTTGAGTTTCTTTTTTAATTATATAAAGTTCAAAATCTAATTTATTAAAAATTTTTATTTTTTCTAATTTCTGTTTATCATAATTCATTAATTCAACATCATGATAACTTTTTAAATCTTTTAAAAATTCAGATTGCTTATTTATAGTGGATAAAGAATGTTTTTTGAAAATATTATACTCTTTATATTGTTTATTATAAATATTTAAATTTTCTATTTCTTGCTCTGCACTTTTTTTTAATAAATAATGTGTTTTATATGTTCTATTATATAAATGTTTATATATATCTATAAAATGTTCATTTTCTTGAATTTTTCTTTTTATTTCTTTTATTTCTTTATTTATTATTTCTATACTTGTTTCATTAATTTTTACATTTTGAAATACTATAAAATTTATTTTTTGATTTAATTTTTTTTCTAAATCTTTTTTTTTTTTTATTATTGCTAAATTTAAATTATATTTTTTAATATTTATTGAATTTTGTTCTATAAAATAGTTTTCTATTTCATTTTCATTCATATATTCTGATTTTTCATTGAGAAGATAATTAATTAAATTTGATTTTAAGTATGATGTTTCTTTTATTCTTGTTTTGTTTTCTTTTAATAATTCTTTTTTTGTAATTTCATTTTTGTGAATAGGATTTATTTTTTTTTTAATTATTTGAATTATTTTTTCTTTTGATTTATTATGTATTATATGTTTTATGACTTTGATTTTTTTTTTTTTAGCTTCTTGTATTCCTGTAAAAAATAAATCATTATTTTCATTATTCATAATATGAATGATAAAGTTTAAATTTAAAATAATAAAAAAATAAAAATAATTAAAATATATAAGTTCCAAATAAATTATAAAAAATAAAAATTTCGTTTTTATATAATAAAAAAAACTTCAATTATATTCTAAACATAATTTCATTTTTTGAACAAATATAAATGAAAAAAGAAAATAAAAAATTGATTTATTTTTTCCCTTTAACGAATTGTAAATGTTCATAATAATCATTTAAATTTTCATTTCTTTTTTCTTTCATTATATTATTATTGGAATTATTAATTTGTGTTATATCATTTTTAAGGTTATTATCTTTTATAAATTCATTTCCTTTATTTTTTGAATTATATAAACTATTCTCATGAGAAATATTAATTGGATTATGAACTTGAATTTTTTTAAATTTAAATTTTGTAGATACATTATTAATTATATCTCTTGTTGTTTTATTATTATTTGTTTCTATATTTAAATCCATACTATTATTTTTCATTTTTATTTTTTTTAGTCCTTCAGGTGAAACAGATTGATATATTTTTGGCATTCTATAATCATTTCTCTTTGTATTAAATACATTTTTATTTGAAACTGAATTTTGAATTATTAGATTATTTGTATTTTTATCAAAATTAGATTGACTATTATTTTTTGGAATGAAAAATTTATTTCTACTACTTATATTTTTATAACCTTCAACAGTATTATGATTAAATTTATTTGGATTTGATTCAACATAAGATATATTATTGTTAATATTTTGTTCAATACCAATATTATAATTAACATTTGGTAAATTTTGTGATAATTTATTTTTCTTATGACCTTTATTTACAATATAATTTTTGATTTGACTTGAGTTATTATTTGTTATTATTTGATAATTTATTTTTTTATTATTATCAATTTTTTGAGAATCTTCAATCTTTTTCATTTCTTGAATATCATTTTCATCATCAATTTCATTTAAAAATTCAGGAATTTTAATATTTTCCATATTATAATAATCATAATACTCATCTTGTAATTTTTGTTTTTTTGTAAAATCTACTTTACTACTCATATCTCTAAAATCTTGTATTTTAACAACTTCTCCAATATTTTTTCTAAATCTAACTGATTTAATAAAATTACTTAATTCAGTAAATCTTTGTTTAATTAATTTATAATCTTTTTCATTCACATCAAATTTTTTTGCAAATTCATTATATAATTCTTCTTGTTTTATTAAATTAATTTTATAATCATTTTCCAATTTTTTTTTATAATTTTCTAATTCTTGCCATTGAAAACGAAAATTATTACATTCATTAAGTAAATCATTTGCATATTTATTATTTTCAATTCTTAAATTTTCAACTTTGTCTTCTGTTTCATTTATTCTTCTTTCAAATTGATTTTCACAAAATTTAATACTATTTGAACAAAATTCTTTATATTTATTAATAACATGATCAATTTGTAAATTAAAGTTTTTAATTGTTGTATCTAATTTATCTTTATAACCTCTAAAATCAATTATTTGTTTATCTTTATGAGTCATTAAAATATAAATTGATTTATTTGCATAATCAAGAAAATCCCTTAAATTTTTAAATTTACATTTTTCTGTTCCTATTATTCCAGGAAGTGTTAAATTAAAATTTAATATTTTATCATATTTATAAGTTATATTTCCAATATCTTTTTCAAATTTTTCTATTTTTGAAGTATTTCTTGAAGTTATATCTTCAACTTGTGAATGAAAATGTAATATTTTATCAATTTCTTCTTTTTTATCTTTAAATATATGAGTTAATGCAAATAATTCATCATATTTATCAGATAAAGTTTTTGTTGTTTTTTCAGAATGTATTATTTTTTGTTTTAAATCTTCTATTTGTTTGTCAATTTTTAAATTTATTTTTGATTCAAGCTTTTTTATATCAGCTAAAATTTCGTTTTGGAAAAACATTAAATCACCTTTTGATACTTCTGCCATAATTAAAATTTTTATTATTTTTTAAATATTTATAATATTTTCAGAATAAATGATTAATAAATAAAAACATTGTATGAATTTAAATAAAAAAAATTCAAATAATAAAAATATTCAAACTTATCAAATTTCAATAATGAAATTTAGTAATAAAAAAAATAAAGAAGGAAATAAAATTAATAATCAACCTAAAATTTCATATAAAATATCAAAAGATTTTAATAAAGAACATAAAGTAATAAAAAGTTTTGATGATAAAAAAAATTATTTTTTAAAAAACCGAAATAAAAGTTTAAATTCAGAAAAAGAAAAAGAAAGATTAAATAAAACATTTTCATATAAACCATATTCCTCAACATTAAAAAAGAAAATAAATTTAATAAATTTAAAAAAAAAAAAAGCATCAAAATCACATATGAATAGTATAATATTAGAAGAACAAAAACAAAAAGAAGATAAAGCAATTTTAGAAGCATATTATGCAAAAAAATTATCTTTAGAAAAAATAGATCAAGAAAGTAGATTCTTATATGAAGATGATGAAGATGAAAATTCAATTTATTTACATAAAAATATTATTCATGATAAAGAAACAACTGTTGAAGATGATGATAAAAATTTTAATAAAACACAAAAAGATTTAATTAATATTATTGAAAGATATTTTTCTAGATCAAGATTACAAATTCTTGAAGCTTCATATGAAAATAAAATTATTGATGTTAGAATTTTAATGTATGACTTTCATATTTTAAGTGAAAAAATTAATCGAATGAAAGATTATTTTCAACCTTTTATTATTACTAAAATTGAAAAATTTCCTAAAACTAAAATTAAAAAAAATGAATATCATTTAATTAAATCTTTTTCTAATAGTCAAAATAAAGAAAAAAGAAAAAATGATATTCGCATTATTTCAACTTTTTATCTTCCTAAAGTTAGTATTAGTATTGATAAAAAAAATTATACTAAGAATAAATTTATTAGAAATAAAAATAAAAGTTATAGTGTTAAAAATGAACATAAAATTTTTACTAGTTTATCTAATATTAAAAGTCTTAATTTTGAAAAAAGAAAAAAAACTTTTTTGCAAACTGAATTTAAAGATGATTTTTCTGGATTTATATCTGATAATAGTGATAGTAAAAATAAAAATATATCACTTTCTTCAAAAGAGAAGAAAGATAAAATAAAATCAAAAATTAAAAAATTTAACAATTTATTTTTTAATGATATAAACAAAATAAAAATAAATCAAATAATATTTTATTTTTTAAATTATGATATAAAGACACATCCATTAAGAAATTTAAATAAAATATTTAGACAAATATATTTAAAAGAATGTATAAATATAATCAAAAAAAAAATATTATTATTAAACAATACAAAAATAAAAGAAAAAGAACTTTTAATAGAAAAAGAAAACAAATTACAAGATTTTTTACAAAAATACATATAAAAAAAAAAAAAAAAAAAATTTATAATGTATGTATGATATTTAATTTAATATAAAAAATCATATATTTTTTTTTAAAGAAATTTCCTAATCAAAAAGAGGTTGATCATAATTAACATTAATAGAAAGAATAACTCCATTTTTATCATCAGGATCTTCTTTTTTAATAATAATCCCTTCTTTATCAATTAATCTATCCATAACATCATTTAAAGTTATACTTAATTTTTCAGCTTCACTTTCACTTGATAAAACATCAAATTTATCTTCAATATATTTTCCTATAATTGCATTATGAGTAACTTTAATATTTTTTTCTTCTAATTGTTTAATAATATATAAAATTCCAGTTTTCATTTTTTCAAATTCTTCACCTGAAATTTTCATATTTTCCCTTTTTCTTTTATCTTCAACATATTCTTTTTCAAAATCTAAATCAACTTCTTTTTGATCAACTTTAATTATACTAGTTTTTAATAATCTAGATGCCTCTTTTACAAATAAAGGAGTAATTTCATCACTTAAATGAACTTTTGCAATTGCTTCACTTAATCTAATTAAACTTTCTAATTGTCTAACTGTAATTCTATATGAAGTTTTCTGAAAAGAAATATCACTTTCTCTTAATTTTCTATATTCTTCTCTTACAGTTAAAGCAGCTTCTTTAGTAAATTTAGGATTAAATTTTTTAGCATATCTTATATACAAAGCAACATCTTGTTGTGAATAAATTAATATATTATTATTACCATTAGCAACATTACTATATTTTTGTAAATTAATAATATAAGATGCAATTTCATAATCATTATATTCATTTTTCTCATCAACAATAACAAAAAATAAATCAAAACGACTCATAATAGGAGCACTAATATCAATATTAACATTTAAAGGTTTAGTTTTATCATATCTTCCAAAAACTGGATTAGCAGCAGCTAAAATAGAAGTTCTAGTTCTTAATGTTGCTTGTATACCTGCTTTAGCAATTGAAATTGTTTGTTGTTCCATACTTTCATGAATAGCTACTTGATCCTTTAAATCCATCTTATCAAATTCATCTATACAACATATACCATTATCAGCTAACATTAATGCACCTACTTCAATACAAAATTCACCTGTTTCTGCATCTTTTACTACACCAGCTGTTAAACCTGCTGCTGATGATCCTTTTCCACTTGTATATATTGAACGTGGTATTAAATCACAAACATATTTTAAAAATTGACTCTTTGCTGTTGATGGATCACCTACTAAACATATGTTAATATCACCACGTAATTTTATTCCTTCATTTGTTTGTTTATTTACTCCACCACATAACATTAATAAAATACCTTTTTTTACTTCTTCTTGACCGTAAACATTTGGTGCTATTGCTTTTGATAAATTTGAATAAATTGATATATCACCTTTCATTTTCATTATTTTATCTATTTGAACATTTGTAAATTCTTCTTTTAATTCATTTCCTTTCTCATCATAAATTTCATTTATACTTTTTTCACCTTCTTTCTCAGAAGAAATAATATTATTTGCAATAAAAACTAATTTATATGACATATCCTTAATACCTAAATTTTTTAATCCAGAAACACCTTCTCCTATTTTTTGTTCTTCTCTTTTAACAACATCTCTCTTAACTTGTTGTTGAACTTTTTCTCCAGGTTTACTTAAAGCAGTAATATCAGGAACAACAATAATATTTCCAATAAAATTAACTTTATCACCTGGTTTAACAGTCTCAACTAAATCTCCTCTTAAAATAATATCAATACTTCTTGGCATAGAACCAGTAGGAATATCTTTTGGATTTTCTTGAACTCTTAATTTTTGCCAATCAACAAAATGACTAGAATCTTCAATTAATTTCCATTTAGTATGATTATTACAATTTTTATTTGAACATAATTTAGGTTCAGTATATCTAAATTGTTGATTAACACCTAATACAATTGCACCACACATTTTACATTCAAAACATCCTATAATTAATTCAGGTTTTGTTTCTGAACTTCTAGTAATTGTACCATTAATAACAATTAATTGACCTAATAAATTAACTCTTAATTCTCTTATTTCTTTTTTATTTCCAATATTTGTAAAAGCAACACGAAATTTTTTCCCTTTTGCCCAATCATTATCAGTTTCTTTAAGAAAAAAATCAGTGACTGATTTATTTAAAGCGGGTTCAAATCGATAAAATTGAGATAAGATTAATGTTACATAATATAATTCTGTGTCGAAATCTTTGTAATGATCCATATTTACAATGAGAACTGTTCTATTGTGAATTTGACAATTTTTTGCTTGGAGTTTATATATGAAAACTTCATCTTTGTCAATTTCCATTTTTTGAGTATCTATGTTTGTATATTCACTTGGTTGTACTGTTTTGAAACTAATTTTTTTTTTTTTTTATATTTTTTTATTTTACTTTGTTAGGAAGTTTAAAAAATTTTTTTGGAGACTTTCCGCTAAATCGTCTTTTGATGGGATTGTAAGTGGTTGTTCCATTTTTTTGCGCTCTTTTAAATTTATTTTTTTATAAATATTATATGTTTTTTATATTAGATAATTTGAGTTATTTTTATTTTTTTTTTGATGGACAATTTTTGGAAAGGAGATTTTTTAGTTTATTTTTTAATTTATTTGATTTTTTTTTCATATTTTTATTTTATTGTTTAATTTTTTTTTGTTTTTTTTTTTTATTTTTGATTTTGAAATTTTTTTTTAAATTTATCATTTATAGATTATTATTTAAGGATAATTTTATATTAATATATTATATAATTTATTATTTAATATAATTAAATAAAATAAATAAATATTATATTTTTTTTTATTAATGAGTAAGTTAGACTCAAATAAAAAAAGTGAATTTGAAGAAGAGACAAAACAAGATGATAAAAATGATAATTCTTCATTAATGTTTGAAAATGAATTAGTAATTGAAAATGAAAGTGAACCAAGTGAGAATTATTCTTTTGCAGATTTTATAAATCAAATTGAATCTTTTCAACCAAGAAACATTGATAAATTTGGAAATAATGAAATTAAAGAATCATTAATCTCAGAAATAAATGAAAATAGAATTATTAAAACAGAATTAAGACAAATTAATTTTCAAGTAATTATTTTATTCATTTTTTTAATTTATTTTAATTTAGAATCCTTTAGAAATTCTTGACCTAAAATATCAAAATGAAAAATATGATATTTCCTTATTTTCAAAAGAAATTAATTTTTTTAATGAAATATCATCTACTGAAGAAGCATTTATGGAAATTATAGAAAAAAGAGAAAATTTAGAATTGATTAAAAAAGTATTAAATTATTATACTGATTTTGTAATTAAAAGAAAATTTAATGATATTATAAAGGGAATTGGAAATGTAGAAGATTTAAAAAATAACGTTTTTGATTCTCAAGATGAAATAACAAAAAAAAGAATTATATTAAATTTTATTAAAAAAAAAGGATTGTTAATTACAGCAAAATTAATGTTAAAGAAAAGGAAACAAGATAATATAAAAAAAATGTTATATTTTATAAAAGAATATATAAAAAAAAATTATGAAAAAATAAATGAATTTAATAATACTGAAGAATTAGAATATAATGATTATATGAAAAATTTAAATCTTCAAAAAGAAATTGAAAAAATTTATCAAGAAAATTTAAAATGTGAAGTTTTTCAAAATATGAAAGAATATTTAATAGAAAAAAATAACGAATTTTTAAAAACATTTGAATTAGATTTTACAACAATATTTATGGAAAGAAAAGAAAATTTTTATGAAATTTATAGTTTACAAATAATTGCAGTTAAAGATAATCAATTAAAAAATATAGATAATTTTATGAATAAATTAAAAGAAAGTTTTAAATCTAGAATTAAAAAAATATTATTTAATACTTTTTACTTCAATTGTGAAAATAAGGATAGTTTTGATATTGATAATTTAAAAAAAATAAAAGATATAGCAAAATTACAATTTAATGAATATAACTTTACAGATGGGATAAAACAAACAATATTAAAATTAAAGAATATTGCTGAAATATATTTATTTTATGCAAATAATCAAGAAATTTTAAAGTATTTATTTTTTTATTTACACTATAGTTAGAACTGAAGAAGCTAAAAAATTAAGAGAAACAATATCAAATTCAAAAAATGAATTTTATGAAATTATAGAAAAAAAACTTTCTAAAATAGTAATTCATTCTTTTTCAATTATAAGAGAATTTTCATCAAAAAAAAATGTATTAATGCTTTTAAATTATTATTGTCTCTTTGGAGAATTATTAAAACATATTTTTAATGTTGATTATAGTAAATATATGGTATTAGCAATGAAAAATTTATTAATGGAAATTATAAAATATGATAATGTTAAAAATATAAAAAAAGTTGGAGTTTTATTAGGTGGTGATATTTGGGAAATTACAAGTTTAGATGATAGTTTAAATATGTTTACATATGAAAAAATTGATGAAAGAACTCCTTTTTATTTAAAAAATTTTTTAACATTAATTAATGATGTTAAATCAATTGTAAATAATAATACTATTGTAAATATATTTGATAAAGTATTTTTAAGCCAAGTTAAAATTGATAGAAAAAATAGTATTAATAATTCAATTCATTTTAAATTAGATGAAATTATAAATGATAATAAAAATATTACTTTATTATCAAAGCCTTTAAAATTTAAAGAATTAATTGTTACTTCATCTTTTATTGGAATGTTAAGAGGATTAATTGATTTATTAACTGATATTTTATTTTTTGATTCATTAACTTATGAAATCTTTTTTCAAATTTTTACTTTATTTGATTATTTTCTTTTTGCATCAATTAATATGTTTATTATTGATAGATCATATTTAAATGGATTAATTTCAACTATTAATTTAGAAGAATTAAAAGAAAAAGGTAAGATTGATTATGCATCTGATATGACATCATATCAAAATAAATATAAATATTTAAGAATGTTTTTAATTCATACAAAAGAGAAATTAGAAGGAATTTTTAAAAAAGAAAAATTAAATCCAGATATTTATCTTCCAAGATTATCAAAAAATATAATAGATAACAAAAACAGATATACAAAATCAAATATAAGTAAAATAATTTTATGGATAAATACTCTTAAATCCCTATATAAAGTATTAAAACGTTATTCTCACTTTTCAAAAAAAATAGAATTAGATTTCCAAAGAGATTACATAATAAATGAAATAGAAAAATATAAAAAAATAATAGAACAAATACAATATTTTTTTTATTTAAAAATAGCAAGTGAAATAATAGAAATAAAGCCATTAAGAGATATGATATCATATTATAATTGGACTCCTCCTCAATCAGAAGCAGAAACTCAATTATTTCAAGCATCATCATATGTAAATAAAATGTTAACTCAATTAAATGTTGTTTATGATAATATTAAAAATCAAATAATAAAGTTTCCTATTAAAATTCAAGAAAATTTAATTAAAAGTTTTATTAAGTTTATTGTTGGAAATATTCAAGACTCTTATGCAAATATTAAAAAATGTAATACTACTGGAAGAAGTATTATGTTAAAAGATTTAAAATTTTTACAACAAGGTTTTGAAGATAATATTAATAAAAAATGGAAATATAATGTTAAAATTAATGAATTTTTTGAAATTATTTTTAATTATGTTAATGCTTGGTATTATGATAAAGGAGAATTAGAAAAATTTATTTTTGAAAATGTAAGAATTTTTTTTTAATTTTTTTTAGAAATTACAATATAAATATTATCTTGGAATTATTAATTCTAGTCCTGTTATTAATGAATTATCTAGGAAAGAGAGAAAAGATTTTTTTCAAAATATGGATGAAAAATATTATGAAATGTTTAAAGAAATTATTGATAGTTTTGATAATTTATAATCTTAAAATATTTATAATCATTTAAATATTTAATAAAAATTAATAAAAATAATAATTTAATTACTGCTCAAATATATTTTAATAGAATAAAAATTATAAAAGATAAAATTTAATTTTAATATAAATTCTAAATTTAGTTTTTTTTTGATTCAATCTTTTGATTATTTTCAAATATAATGAAATAAAAAAATTAAAAATAAAAATAACTTAATTCTTTAATAATAAAATTATAAAATATATATAATATTTTCATAGCTTCAATATTTAATTTTTATTAAAATTTTATTAAAAAAAAAATTTTTTCAATAATTTTAAATGATAACCAAGAATAAAAATGTATTATCTTCAGTCAGAAATAAAATTTCTCCCTTTGCTCAACTTTTATTATTATTTAGTTTTTCAGTGTCAAAATCTCCTTTATTTATTTTTCTTACATTAGTACCAAAATATATTCCAGTTATCATAATTACATCTCACTTCACATGGAAATTAAATGATGAAACAAAAAATAATTTTTACTTTAGTTATTATTTAAGAAAATTGGAATTAATAAATATTCTTCCAAAATTAACAATGCAATCTTTTTATTATATTTCAATTATTTCATTTCTTGTAGAATTTGGATTTTTTTATTATCTTGTAAAATATTATTTAATAATAAAAAAAAAGAAAGGAAATACAATAGTTTTACATTGGTATCCAAAATTTATGTTTTATGTTAATACAGTTTTTTGTCAATATTTAGTTGAATTTTATTCATTTACTTTTTTACTTTTTATTAAAGATAAATTAACTTTACCAACTAGTTCAATTTATAAAGATTATGGAAAAATTCCAATTATAACATCAAATAAAAATTATAATAATATCTTAATTGGTGTAATTACAATCATTCACGTTTGTTTTTTAATTATTATGAATTTATTTTCTTTTTATAGTTTTGTTATTATTAATTCTTCTTTTAGAACTAAAGTTCCAACTCTTAGAATGACTCATTTATATAGATTTTATTTTTTTGTTTTTTTTACTGATTTATCTCTTATTGAATATTATGAAATTTTTTTATCTGATGATGGAAGATTTAAATTTAATTGTATAATGCATGGTTCACTTTTTTTAATATTTTTAATTGATATTATTACAAATGTTAGAACATATGAAGAAAATAATTTTTTCTTTTTTTTAATGAGATTTTTAAATAATTTTAATTTAGTTTCTATAGTTTTTGAATTTATTTCAGCAATGAAAGATTTTCATTTTTCAGTAAAAGAAACATATATTTTCCTTTTTTTTAAATTATTCTTAACAGCATCAACATTATATTGTTTAATATACATAAGATCTCAATTTATGTTAAATTTATCAAAAACTTATTTATTTGATACATTAGATGAAAGTAAATTAACTCAAGTATTAGAATGTTTTAATTATTTACTTGATGCATTAATTGAAATAAAAGTTGGAACAAGTAATGCAAATGAAGTAATTAATGTTATTATAATGCATCAAAAAAAATGTAATAATGATCAATGTAAATGTAAAGAAATTCAACCAATTCCAGTTTGTGGTATAGAAAAAAATGATGAATTTACTAATCAATTAGTAAGAGGTTTTGGTTTTTTAATGGAAACTTGTTTTGCAAATGGTAATTCTTATATTCATATTCCTTATACTTTATTTTTATCAGAATATTTTTTTCATGTTAAAGAAAATTTAATTTTAGCATATTCACTTCTTCAAAGTTGTTTAAGTCAAAATATAACAAAAATGACATTTATACAAGCATTTGAATTATTTAATTTTATAAATTTTTATCATCAAATGTTTGGAAAAAAATTTCGTAATTCATCATCAGCATTAAAATTTTATAAAATATTTGATAATATATTTGAAAGAATGGAATTTAATAGAAATATAGTAAATTATTGTACAACATTTGATAATTTAATAGGAACAAAAATGAGTTTTGAAAATTCATTAAAATTTGTAACAGATCCAGATTCAAATGAAATATTATCAATAGATTCAATATTTTTAAAAAGAGAAATAATATTAGAAACAATAAAAAAATTAACAGAAATGAGTAAAGTATCAAAGAGAATAAAAAAAAATTTAATAAAATACTCAAGTGAAAAAAAAGGAACAGAATTTTATTATTTAACCTTTTTATTTTATACAATGTTCTACACAAAAATTCCTCCAGAAATATTAAAAACATTTGATAATATATCATCAGGAACAGGAAGTTTTAAAGGATTAGATTATGAAGACATGTCAATTAAATTTAATAAATTTATAGATAAATATATATTATCAGAAAGTGCAATGAATCAATTAATAATAAAATTTTCAAAAGGAATAAAAATAAAATATTGTTCAAGTAATTTTTGTAATCAATTAGGTTTTATTCAATCATCAATCTTAGGAGAAGATTTTTCAAATATTTTTCCAAAAAGTTTAAGAAAAAGTCACACAAGAGCAATGTTACATTATTTAATGGTAGGTCAACATTATTTTATGCAAAAAAGTACTTATATTTTTGATGCGAATGAACATTCAATGCCTTGTGAAATTAGGGCTGGTGCCTTACCTCATTTTGGTAAATCACTTATGATGATTTTACAAGTTATGATTAAAAAAAATAAAACTTGGTCTTTTATTTTAGATAATAATTTCACTTGTTTAAGTATTAGTAGAGAAATTGAAGAAAATTATTTTTTTAATTTAGGTTTATTAAGAAGATGTGATGTTGAATTAATTGATTTATTTGATATTAATATTAAAGAAATTCAAAATAAATTTAAAGTTACTTTAGATGTTATTGAGAAAGTTAAAGATGAAATGGAATTTAATGATATTGAACAATATTCTAAAAATTTATTTCATTTAAATGCTAATAATGAATTAAGTGATAATGAAAAACCATTTATTCCAAATAAGAAAAGTTTAGAAATTAGTAATTCTAATGTTGATATTTGTGATACTAGAGTATTATTTGGTAGTAAAAGAGAATCAATGGAATTTGTTAGAAGTAAACCATTAATGATACAAAATATTATTAAAGCTTTAAATAAATTAACTGATTCTACTGAAAAAGATGAAAATATTAGAAATTTACTTAATTTTATTATTAAAATTAAAAATGATGTTAATCAATTAGATACTAATGAAATGGACGATGAAATTGTTTTAAATAATGATGATTTTGTTAATGTTACTTCAAATGCAACTTTACAAATTTTATTTAAAGGTGCAATTAAAAAAATTTATGATATACCAATTTATTTATTTAGATTTAGAGATATTATGAATAATGAAGATGGTTATAAAGAAGATATTGATCATAATACTGATATGAAAAATACTAGTAAACATAATACACATATGAGTATGAATAAAAAAAATATTCCTAATCAAATGTTTCAAAGTAAATTAAGTACAAATTCAAGAAATTTATTAACACAAACTTCTGTTGCTTCTTCTGTTGGAAGTATTAGTCCTCCAAAAAAAAAAGGAATGAATGGAATGATTGATAAAAGAGTAAAGACAATAAAACAAAAAAAAGAAAAGAAAATATCAACTTTTAATAAATTATTCCAATTAGAAAATTTAAATATATTATTAATGATTATTTGTTTTGCATTATCTGCATTTAATGTAATTTATCAATTAATTAGAATGAGTAGAATGGCTGTAATTGGATTATTTTTATATAATGTTTCAAGAATAAAAGATAAAATAATTTATTTTCAATCTGCTTTACTTACTGAAATGTATCAATTTGGAAATTATTCACAAATGGATATTACAGATGATCAAATGTTTGAATATTTAAAAATGACAATTTCTAATTTACAAAATTCAATTAGTGATTTTTATTTAGAAATGATAAAATATGATAAGAAAATAGGAAAAAATTGTATGAGTAGAATTTATGGTAATTTTATGAAAATTACTAAAACTTGGGAAAATTCAACATATGATTCTCAATTATTTAAAGAATTATATTATTCTATTTATTTAACTAATGATGCAATTAAACTTGATAATAGAGATAATATTTTTTATGATATTGATGTATATTTTTTCAATGAATATAGAAATAATATGAAACAAGAAGTTTTATCTTCTTTTATTAAAGTTTTATTTTTTGCAGTTAATAATTTTAATGATCCTATTTTAACTATAATTGAAGCATTTTATACTGAAGTTACTGAATATTATTCAGATTTTTTAAATTTATCACAGAAATTAGTTATTATATTAGAAATATTTTGGTTATTAGCAAATATATCTTTTTTCCTTATTGCATTTTTATTATTTACTAAATTTAATAGAAGATTATTTAAATTAATTATATCAATGTTTTTAGATAATAAAAAAAATGAGAAAGGTACTTTTAAAAATAGACCAGAAAATTTTTATATGAGGCAAAAAATTCGTCTTTTTATAGTTTTAGTACATAATTTCAC
>JAEEGK010004080.1_pt1 | contig 36035 bp, 40 predicted proteins | sample 8958771 | NCBI WGS metagenome assembly JAEEGK01 (sample SAMN16246547, study PRJNA631951) | gut metagenome | biome: gut microbiome; feature: rumen; material: SC-attached | host: Bos | place: Iran: Karaj | collected 2018-10 | reverse complement strand
TAGTACAATGGTTAGTATATGAGCTTGCCAAGCTTAGGATGGCGGTTCGATCCCGCTCACTTGCTCCATAAAAAAAATAAACTCGATTTTTCGAGTTTTTTTTATTAATTTCAATCAGTTTATTTTTTTGATTTTTTCTAATTGTTATGTTATAATAATTCGCCAGTAAAGGGATGATAATATGACTGAAGAATTTTTGAAGATTATTAAACAGCGATATGCAGCTTGGCAAGAGTTGGAAAATATTAAAAGTATAAATTCAATTGATTATAATGATAATATAGATTCGTTGATACGCTTTTTAAAGGAACAACAGCTATTTTTGAGATATATGGGAATAAAAAATAAATCACAAGAAGACAAATATCCAATTATTTGCTATCTTAAATCAAAAGAACTCGACTCTAGAGAAAGAACAGTAAAAAGAATGAGTAAGTATGCTGATTTGTATTGGGATTTGCAAGCACCTGGAGATTCATTTGGACCATCTGACTTTTTTGCCTTTGGTAAAAATAGAGAAAGATTTAATGAAGAAAATGAAAATGATATAATATATCCTCTGGATGGAGAAAGTTTTACTGATGATAATACATTTTTAAAAGTTCAAGCTGAGTTTATCGATGAAGCAATAAGAACCAATCAGGAACAAGCAAAGAGGTTAATACTACAAAAATATAGAAAAAGATAAAAATGCTTATACAAAAAAATGAAATAATATGATATAGTTGTTTCAGAAGGATGATTTATATATCATTTCAATTTGGAAAATAGTTGTGTAATCACTCAGCTATTGCTCCATTTGTAAAATCATCGAACTAGAAATAGTTCGATTTTTTTATATACAAAAAAATAGGAATTATGGTCAAGATTCAACCATAAAAAAGGAAGATATTATTATCTTCCAAAGCTTTAATTTAATAACCTCTTGATGACACTCTTGAACGACCCAAATTATATTTTTTAGTTAATTCCTTATAATTATCTGACTTTAATATATTCATTGTGTCAGAAACTAATTCTGGAATTTTAGGATCATTACCTTTTCCTTCAGATGGCATTACTCTATTTCCGCCTATTGGCCACATCATAGAATTTAATGTTTTAAATATAGGTTCTTGATAATGTCTAAATAATAATGTATGAATTGTATCATCTAATTTGACAAATTCACCAGCAGCATTTTTCTCAAACAATTCTATTGAATCTTTTTTAACGTATAAATATTTACCATTATAGTTAAATTTTATGTATGTGTCCCAATAATCAGATTCATCAATTTCTATTTTTCCACCTAATATTGTTCCAACTAAAAATGGATCTATAATATCTAAAGCATAAATTGTTTGCCAAACAGAGTATCCACTAAAATCTTGTCTATTAAGTTCATTATTACTATGACTATCTCTTATTTTATAATATAGTGATACTGGTCTGCTATAAAATATTTCTTTTGTTGGGATAGTTTGCATAAAAGAATTCATTGCCTTTTCATCAAACCATTTATTATATTCTTCTTTATCATCTAATCTTTTATCTAAATCCTTAAATCTATGAATTCTGTATATTCCATCTCTTTCATTAGAAATTAATCTAAAAATAATATGCTTTTGTTCATCAGTAAGTAATCTAGAATTCATATTAACTCTTAAAATACCATCATCATCAATTCTTATTATTCTTCCTAATTGTAAATCATTATTAATCATATGTTTTATTTGATACCAAACATATCTATTGATAGCTCTATAATCCCATAATCTATCATCATATTGATTCTCACATTGTAATTTAAAATCTTCCATTAAAGTATACCTCCTAAGAAAATCAATGGTTATTATAACATTAAATTATTATATGTCAATCTTTGCAATACTCACATTATCAAGAAATGTTCAGCCCACTGGCTTTTTATCAATTTTATCAAATTTACTCTTTCCCTATAACGTGATATATTTTATACGTAATTGAGTTTTATCTCGTTACTTTTGTCGGTAATTGTTTCTCAAACGAGATACACAAATGCCCCATTTTTTTATGACATAAACTATTTTATTAATACTTTAAAGTTTTCATTTGGTTTACCTAAATGATGGTATTCACCTTTTATTTCTTTACTACCTTTTTTTCTCTTACAATCAAAATAAAATAAAGGACTATTAATATGAATATGATATGTACTATTATTCTTATCATATTCAAAGTACCCCACACTATTATTTGTTTGATCAACAATTGCTGTAAAAGGTCTATTACCTACTGTTACTTCAATTGTATAACATCCAAAAAAGTTAAGAATCTTTCTTTCTATTTCTTCCACAAAGTCCCCCTAAAACGTTCCATATTATACTATAAATATGATTTAAAGTAAATAAAAAGACGGTATTTCTACCATCTTGGAATATTTATATATTCTTTTAATAATGTTTTAGCGTTACCACCACATCCACCAAATGGATATAATTCAGTATGCTTTTCCATATCAATAACATCTTTTAATTTAGATTCTCGATATCGAAGAATTCCTTCTACTATTTCTTGATAACTCATATTTTGGACATTACCTATTACTTTTAATTCTGGTTCATTTAACCAAAACCAAGGACAAGATAATCCTGTTTTTTCATCTACAATTATTTTATTTGTATTTGTAATATGAATACCAGAAATAGTTGCTGGACAAATAGGCATTTCATATTTAATACCATATTTTGTATACATATTATTTCTTAGTTCCATTAGTTTTTCTTCATCAACTACTAAGTCTTTATATATTTTAGAACAACTACCAGCATTTTCTAATTGACCTATTAATGGGAAAATACCAGTTTCTAAACAGTAATCAATTATTTTTTCCATTTCATCAAAATTAACACTAGTTGGTACAATCGAAGCTCCTAAATTAGTTACACCATTTTTAACATGTGTAACTTCATTTAAAGCTTGATAATTTCTTAATATGATATCACCTTTATCAACACCATATAAGTAAGCCATTCTTTCTTTATCAAATGAATCTAGTTTATATAATACATTCAATGTACCATTATCAATATAATCTAATAATTCTCTATCTAGATTTAACATATTACTAAATGTAGATAGACCAATACCTTTTTCTTTACACCATTTAAGAATTTGTTTTAAATGATTAATATTAGCTTTAGCTGTAGGTTCTCCTAATCCACAAACATATACCCATTTTATATTACCTTCATCAAGTAATCTTTTAATTGATTCTAAATCTGTAGAACAAGGAAGTCCATATTTTGGAGTATCGCAATATACACATTTCATATTACATGCTCCACCAAGTTGAATATCTAATATTGGTAATTCTTTATTGGATTTACTAATTATTGATTTAACTTCATTCTTTTCCCATGGTTTGTATTCCATCATTTCCATACAATATCCCTCATTTGTTTCTTGCATATTATATCATATTTCTTAATTTTTTTCAAATTTTGATTTATTAAAAAGATTGATTTTCATCAATCTTTTTTTAAATATTTCTTTAAACTACTAACTAGTTTTTTATTCTCTTCTATTGTTCTTACTGCTAATCTTACATAATTCATATCTTTAAAAGCCTTCTTTGTTCTTAGATCTTTAATAAAGATATTATCATTTTCAAGGAGTTTGATAGCAAGTTCAGTTGAATTATATTTCTTTAAATCACAAAGAATATAATTAGCTTCTGAATCATAAACTTTAATTCCTTTAATCGTTTTTAAGTCTTTAATAAACTCTTCTCTTGCTTCTACTATCTTATCACAAGCTCTAATATAATCTTTTTTATATAAAGTACATATTTGAAGATAATATTCAGCAAATGAATTAATATTCCAAATTGAAATATACTTCTTAACATTTGTTAATATTTCTTCATTTGATGTAGCAAGAACACCTAATCTAACACCTGGGATACCATATGATTTACTAATACTTTTAATTACTATTAAGTTTTCATACTTATCTAATAATTCATTATTAATTAAAGTATAACGATCTTTCGTATTTGCAAAATCAATAAATGACTCATCAAAGATAACTAACGTTTTCTTCTTTTTACAAATATCTAGTATCTCAATCATATCTTTATATTTAATAAATGATCCTGTTGGATTATCTGGATTTACAATACAAATAATATCATTCTTTGGAATATTCTTTTTAATCTCTTCTAAATCAAATTTAAAATCATTTTCTTTCATATCATAGATATTTAATTTACAATTTTCAAAACATCTTTGATATTCATTAAAGACTGATTTAGATACATACATTTTACCTTTTAAGAATCTTCCTAAGGTATTAATTAGTTCAGCTGCTCCATTACCTACTACTAAGTATTTTTCATCAGTATCATTCAAAAGTCTTCCCATGTTAATACCCTCTATATATTGACCACTAGGATATTGCATAATAAGATCTTTGATTGAACAATTCATTTTATCGATCATATAACTTGGTGGATAATATGGATTAACTAAATAACAGTAATCCAAAAGATCTCTAAATCGCCAGTAACCACCATATCTTTTTTGATAATTCTTTAACTTCTCTTCTCCACTTGAGAATAAGCAGTTAGCAATATCTAAATCTTGAGCATCATCAATTTCATACCAAGTAATATCAGATACATCTAAAGCTTTTAATCTACTACGTGATAAGTGAGCAATTATTTTTAATACTAATTCATAATACTCATTTTCACCATAAGCTTTTATATAAGCATCCAAGAAAGGAATAAATTCTTTCTTTGAAAAGTCTTTACTTAATTTATATACATTAACCGTTTTATAATATTTATCTAATTCATTAAAATCAAAATTCTTTTTTTCGATAAATTCAGATACTGTATTATTAGATCCAATTTTAATAACTGTACCATCCATCCATTGTTCATATTTAGCAACAGATACTAAATTTGGTTCTTTGTTTTTAACTAGTCTCTTTATTAAATCATAGTCATAAATCAAATCAGATTCTAAAAGAATAGTATCATCTTCCATTAATTTATCTTTACCTAAATATAAAGAGAATATATTATTTGTTTTATCATAAACATCATTATCAATAAATTCTAATTCCATTTTTTTAATCTTAGGATTAGTACATTCTTCTAATAAATATTTTTTAAGATTATCTCCTTTATATCCAATAACTAAAATAAATTTTTTAATACCAGCATCTAGACATGCTTCAATAGCTCTTTCTATTAAAGTTTTGCCTTGTATTTTTAACATACATTTTGTATTACCTTGGGTATATTTACCAAGTCTTTTTCCCATCCCAGCTGCTAACATTAAAGCTTGCATATGATCACTCCATTCTATTTCGTTTCTACAACTTAATATCGTAACATTTAAAAATTATGTTTTCAATTAAATGTGTTAACTTATACTTCACTAGTTAAACTTTTTATTAATTCTTTATTCTCGTTAGATAATTCATTTTCATTAGCATATAACATTTTAGTCATTCTAATTAAAGCTTGGGTTCTATCAACACCATAAGTAGCATTAATTATTTTTTCACCAATAATACTAATTTTCTTTTTATCTTCTTCTGTTAATTCTTTATCTTTTCCTGTGGTTCTTATTGTTCCATAAGGAAATAAATTATTAACTCGATCTTCTAATGTAGGTGACTTCATAATCCCTAACTCTTCATCATAAACATAGTCATTAAAATCAACTACATTAACATTAAACTTCTTTAAGATAAGAATCATGCATTGATATATTGTAGATATTTGTTTATTACCAAATGTAGGATGTATATGAAAGAAGCAATTAAATATATCAATAAGTTTATATTCAAGTGGTCCTATACCTATTGGTCCAATATTCTTTAATAAGGCTTGTATTTCACTCTTTTGTTTTAAAGGACTTTTATTTTCTTTACCTTTCTTTTTACTAGTAGGTTGTTCCTTAGTTATACAATCATATAAAGTTAATTCTTTGTCTTTATATTCAACAAATTCATCTTTTTCTTTATCATGATATTTCGCATATAAATAACTTTCATCATAGTCAACAAAGATTGTTCTTATAAAAGCAACATTCTTTACCATATCATTATGAACTGCTTTATTCTCTAAAAACAATCTTATTTTGCGTTTTATTTCACCTTGTTCGTCTTCGTCAACATCATTAGGAGTACCATTATAAATTAGCAAAAAATATGAGCCATCATTGTATCCAACTCTTTCTCTAAATTCTTTCATATATCCTCCTAATTATATTATATCTATAAATAATAGTTTTTAATAGTAGTTTTACAAACAAAAAAAGAAACTAAAACTAGTTTCTATTTCTTTATTAATCTTTTTGCTATTAATGGTACATATATTTCATCATCAGTATATCCAGCATGTTGTGAGAATAATGGTTGATCTCCAAGACTAACTAAAGCTTTATTAGCGCTTTCGGCTATTGCAATAAAGTCACCAATCGCATAACGGAAGTTACCATTTTCTTTTCCATCACCAAATAACCCACTATTTAGGATTTCTTCTCTTGGATATAATTTAAAATATTTACCAAGTTCTTTATTGAATCTTCTTACGAATTCTTCTTGATATCCATCTTTAACTTTAAATGATATAGCTCTTTGATCAAGAGATGTATTTCTTACCATTAATTCTTTTATTTCAGGATAATCATCTAAGAATAAGTTATCTACCTTAAGATGACCATGATCAGCTACTACAATAACTAAAGAATCTTCAAGTCTATTACATAGTTCACTAACTCTTTTGTTACGATCAATAATAATACTTCTTGCTTCTTCACTATCAGGTCCAAGAGCATGCATGGTACTATCAGGTTCAGTATCATATGCATATATAAACTTTTTACCAGGTTCTTTTGCTCTTTCTTCTATTCTATTAAACATTTCATCAATAGAATTATATTTATCATTACCAAATGGCATAATTTCAGAACCCATATATATAGTCTTATTATTTATTTCTTCAGCAATTGTTTGGGTAACTAAAATATCAGATTTTAAATTAATATAATCCTCATTAATTTCTTTTGTATCTTTTTCAACATTCAAAAACAAAGTAATTACTTTATCTATTTCATGAATATACATATTCCAACCTAACCAACCATGTTCTATAGGATTAAGTCCTGTTCTAATACTTGTTGTAGCTGCTGTCGTAGTAGCTGGAAAAACACTTGTTATATCATCTATTTTATTCATCTTAAAGAAACTATCTGGATTTAATGTCCTATCCATAATACGTGATCCCATTCCATCAAAAAGAATTAAGATAACATTCTTAGGATTGTCTTTTAGTAATTCATCAATCTTACTTAATGTTTGATGATGATATTCTAATCCAAAATATTTTCTTATTGAACAAGCTAAATTAGTTAAACAATTATTATAGTCATTTCTAACAATCATAATTACCCCCAACTGTTATTATTTAGAAAACTTTATTTCTTCCATTAATTTTTTAGATACTTCTTCATTTTTTGTAGTCATTGCTACACCAGTATTACTATCATCAATTAAACGAATATAATTAAATTCTTCGCCAACTTTATATAAGTAATACTCACCTTTTTCTTCATTACCTTCTTCAATTGGAACTATCATTTTGTTTTCAAATAGTTTCTTTACTTCTTCATAGTTTGTCTTTGTAATAAAGATAATACTTGCTAATTCTTCTTCACCTTTAGTAACTTTAATTGGTTCTTCTTCTGATAATTTGTATTCATCACTAACGGTTACTTTAATAGTTTCATCAGTATTTTTTGCCTTATACTCGTATGTCTTATCAGTTTTAAAACATCCAACAGTTACTAATAATATCATAATTATTAATAAATATCTAAGTTTTTTCATTTTACTTCACCTCTTCTATCCTTATAAGAATATTATCTAATATTCTATTTAAATTATCAAGTTCCTTGGCATTAACTAGTACACATTTTTCATTTTCATTATTTAAGTAATGATAATTCTCTTCTTTATAAGAAAAACCATGTTCATCTTCTTTAATCTTTTCCAAATCTTTAGTATTTATAATGTTATTACATTGATCTTTATTTAGAAATGATATACTGCCAATTAAATTATCTTGATATTCAATATAGAAATTTTCATCAATTACATAATGTAAGTTACTATTCTCTTTTAACTCAATAACCATTTTCTTATTATCAGTTAATCGATATTTAATTATTTCATCATTCTCTTCTTTTTTACAACCTAGTAATAAAAAAACAACTAGTATTAATAAAATCTTTTTCATATTATTCATTATCTAATAAACTTTCTCTTATTTCATTTAATTCTTCTTCTTTTAAACCTAAGTAATCAATGAAATAACTATTCACATCATGATATTTATCAAAAAATAATTTAATTGTTTCTTCCATATACCAAGATTTAGAAGCTCCTACCCAAGCAGGATATTCAGGATGGTTTAAATGAAATAAGTTAACATCATCTTTAACATAGTTATATGACAACATATAATCTGAAATAATATCTTTATTAGTAACTCCACAAAGTAATTCAATTAACATCATAATTACTCCTGTTCTATCTTTTCCCATTGAACAGTTAATAATTATTAAACCTTTGTTTTCACGAATAGCATCAAAGATTAATTTAATATTTCGATCTTCAACTAATGCCATATAACCAGCTGGAATATCTTTCTCTAAAGCTGGTATTTCATCATTAAAAGGAATATTTATGAATTTAACTTTATCTTGTAGATAATTAACTCTAACATTAAGATCATTCTTATTATTAATATCAATATTTAAACATAAGTTATTCCTTTTTAAATATTCAAATTCTTCTGGTTCTAAATTCTTTATTAAACTACTTCGCATAATTCGATTAAATTTAGTAACACGATTATCTTTTGTTACATAACCACCGATATCACGAAGATTAGAAATGTATTTAAAATTTAAATGTCTTATATTCATAATAACCTCTATACGCCATTAACAATATTAGGGATAACAAATATTATTAATAAAACAATAATTATTATAATTAGTATTAAAGAACCTATAACATTATCTCTTTGTTGTTTTTTTATTTGTTCTATTTCTTTATCTACAATTTCTTTTTTATACTGAGGTCCATTTTGATAAAAGTCATCATCATATTTATTGGAATAACCATTGTTTTCACGGTTTATTTTATTTTCTTCATAACTGGTATTCCCAACATTACCATACATATTACCCATACTATCACCTAAATATTATTTGTTGCCATATCTGGTACAACAACTTTATTCTTTCTTCTTTCACTACGTTTATGGTTTTTAATCTTTTCAAATAATTTAACGATATCATAAGATACTATTGCTAAAGCAGGTACAACAATTAAAGCTACCCATCCAATATAATTAGATAGTATTACTTGAATAAAGCCAATCTTTGGAATACGCATAACAACTTTTCCATATACTTGACTTTCTTTAACCGTTAAAGGATCAGATACTTGATTATAATCTCCTTTAGTTACATAATAGTATTCACCATCAACTTGGTTCTTTTCAATTACACGGTGGGTTATCATAATACCAGGATATTCAGGATTTTCTGATAAGTATGTTACAACATCACCAACATTTATTTCTTTACCTTCAACTCTTTTAGTTATAATTGCATCGTTAACTTTAATAACAGGAGTCATACTCTGAGATACAATTATATAAGCATTATATAATGGTGGCCTATATTCACCACTACTTGCATTCTTTTTAGCATCAAGAATATACGCAATAAAGATGATGCCAAGAACTAATAAAAGGATTAAAATTGTGTATAGTAAAATACTTGCCATATAGTTTAATAACCATTTGACATCTGGCCAAATTTTCTTTACAGTTTGTACCATTTTATCACTCTACTCTCTATTATAAGAATACCATATTATATATATTTATACAATTAATATAAAAAATAAAAAAGATTGACATTGTCAACCTTTTTTTATTAGTCCATAGTATTTAGAAACCGTATATGCCCAAGCTGTATCTTTACCATATTTTTTATATATTTCATATGGTGTATTTAAATCTTTACTTGTGAAGTTATCTTTAATATAAGAAACTAAGTCATCAAATGATTCTTCAATATTCTTATACTTTTTATACTTACCACCAAGACAACTTGGATTACCACTTGTACCACCTGCATTATTACACATTCTTACAAATGGTTGGCATTCTGTATTACATCTTGAATTAACAAAGATAATACTTGCAATTAGATACGGATCAACATTTCTATTGATAGCACTTCCTGTTATCTTTTCTCCATATCCTTCTAAATAAGTATCTTTATAATATTTTTCTAATTTACTTGCAATAGCTTCTTTCTTTTCCCCATTCCATTCATCAATAATAACTGGTTTCGGTTCTGAAGGTATAGTTGTTTCTGTATTATCAGGTTTACCACTAAAATAAATCATTAAATCATTTTCTTGAATGAATTTATTTGAGTAATTAATACCCTTTATAAGAAGAAAATTAAAAAATGCAACTAAGGCTATAATTATTATTCTTCTTTTCATAAATACCTCCTATTCTTTTTCTTCGTATTCTATTTCTTTAACTCCATTTGCTACTTCACTCTTAACAATATCTTTAACAATTTTCTTAATAATAATTGTTGAGTAGATATCAAGGATAGCATCTATTAATAATACTGCACCAATAACTCCAATTAAGAAGTTTGTAATATTTTCTGCTTTGATCATGATAAATGCTGCAAAAGCAATAAAGATTAAAGCAAGTATTAAATTAATATACCAATACTTATAATTGTTTTTCTTTAAAACAATAGCATTTTTAATTTGAAAGATGGCATCAACAAAAATAATTATAGATCCACAGAATGGAATAATAGATTTAAATATCTCAGGATTAAGTACTAAGAATAATCCAAATGATATACACATTACACCAGCTAAGAAATTAAATCTATTAAGAACAAATTCATCTCTTTTTGTAAATAAATTAATTAAATATATTACACCATAAAGAATAATTAAAAAACCAATAATATAGTTAATAGCATCTGTTATAAATTTAGGATTTAAAATCATTAATAAACCTAAAATAATATAAACAATTGATACTGCAAATGAATAATTTCTTATTTTCTTAATTTGATCCATAATATATCACTCCATCTATAGAAATTATATAAAAATTTAATTCTTTTGTAAACTAAAATATAGTTAATTATTTAATTATTTCTTAAAATTTTTTTATCTTGTGTTATAATGTTTATAGAATAGGAAGGAAAGTTCATGAAAAATACTATTTTTGAGATTATTTTAACGATAATTCCTTTAATTGTTACCGCAATTACAATACTAATTTGGTATCTTAAAGGCTATGATGAAAAATTAAAAACAAAAGGATATTTATATCACCCACCTAAAGGTTTAAATACTTTAGAAGTTGGTTATATTTATAAAGGTGAAGTTAAAGAAAAAGATATTAATTCATTACTACTTTATTTAGCAAGTAAAAAATATTTAAAAATTGTTGAAATAAAAGATTCTTTTTCCATTATTAAGTTAAAAGACTATAAAGGTAATAATAAAAATTTAAGATTATTCTTTGATAACTTATTTAATGGTAAAAATGAAATAGTTGAAGATGAACTATATGATAGTTTTTATAAGACAACTGATAGTATTAGACATAATATTAATAAGAAAATTAATACAACATATTTCTTTAACAATCGTTTCTATATGAATGTTATAGATATATTAACTGTATTAAGTATGTTCTGTATAGTTACTATTAATTATTTAGAACATGCAGGAAAAGATATTAATTTTTGGTTAGTAAGTATCTTTATGTTATTTTATATTTTAACTTGTATGCCATTTAAAACAATGAATAGTATTACAAAGTTTGTTAATAGAATATTTATCTTAGTATCATTCTTCTTTATTTTAGTAGTTGGATTTGATATTACAAAACCTGCATTCTTATTAAATAATTTCTTATATTTATTATTAATTGCTGTTTGTAATACTGTTGTTCTATTTATGCCAAAAAGAAATATGGAAGGAAATAAAATACTTGGTCAAATAAAAAGATTTAGAAATTCTATTAAATATATTGATGAAAGTAAATTAAAAGATTTAATTAAAGAAGATAAAGACTATGTAGCTAATATCTTCCCTTATGCTTATACATTAGGTGTTACAAGGAACTTAATTAAAGTAGCTGAAGATATTGAGGCAAGCAAACCTAAGTATTTAGAACAAATTAATAAAGATTTAACCATTCGTGATAATTACAAGTTCTTAAAGAAAGTAACTGGTAATTTAGATCGAAGATATGGTGATGATTATTATTAGATAGTAAAAAGAGTTATCGTTTGATAACTCCTTTTTTATTTCTTTTTAGTTAGTAATTTCTTAGTAACAAGAACTAAACTAATGATTGATATGATTAGTAGAACTACGTAAATTATAATGTTATCACTAGTTATTGGTGTATCAGTATCGGTTTCAGATGGAACAACTGGTTTTTCTTTATCAGGAACTACTGGTTCATCTGGTGTAACAGGTTCTTCTATTTTCTTACATATTCCACTTACTTTAACATTACTTGCTGGCATACTAAATTTATTATCTGTTAATGTTACTTTATTATCATCTTTATCAATAACTTCTAATGAATCAAATTCATATCCTTCATTACATTCAATTGTAGCAGTTACTTCTTCATTAGGAGTAATTTCTGTTTCCTTAGATAATGTTACATTACCATTTTCTTCTTTAACTACTTCAGCGTTATATGTTATTAGTGAACATTCCCCACTAACTGTTACATTACTTGTTGGCATTGAAATTACATAATTATTATTAAATTTTACATAAGAAACATTATTATTACTTTCATCTTTAACTTCAAGTGATTTAAATTCATAACCATCATTACAAGTTACTGTTATTGTTACATTCTCCCCTGCTTCTAAGCCTTCAGCTTTTGTTAATGTTATTTCACAATTATCTTTCTTAATTACTTCTGCTTTTAAATATGGATCTGTATTAACAGTAATAGTTACATTACTAAATGGCATTGTAAATCTATTACTATTAATGCTTATTGTTCCATCTGGATTATTAATTAACTCTCCTTCAGTGAATGTTACTTCTTCATTATTATCTGTCTTTATAGTTAGTGATCTTAATTTACGTCCTTGATTAATACTTAATTTAAATGTAATTTCTTCTTCAGCAGGTGAAGTACTAACTACTTCAATGTCACTATAATCATCAGTTTCTGTACTAATACTATAGATTAAAGAACTAGCTGAAATTGTTACAACTGGTCTTATTCCACAACCTAGTAATGTAGTTTGTGCACAAAAAGTATACCCAGAACCGCATATTTTTCCCATTGAAGCTGTGAAAACAAAAGTTTTATAAACAAATTGATTTACCTGTCTATAATTAAGTGAACGGTTCCAATAAGTTGTTGAATACAACCATGAATACTCCGATGGAATATAAGACTTTATATCTCCATATCGAACTGTAACAGGATATATTCCTCCTGACCCATTATCAGTTTGATATGTATAAAAATCCGTACTCCATTCACCGAATGGTAAGGATTTATTTGATATTTTACGAACAATGTCATTTAGTTCAGATAAGGCAAGAAGTGAAACATCATTTACTTCAAAACCCATTTTTTCTAATGAGGTTTTATACATATATAAATTACCTAATAAACCGTTTTCAGGTGTAGAACGATCTACATAATAACCATAAGAACCTTCCACATCATCAAAACCACGAAAAGCAAAATCATAAAAATCAGCACCTTGCTCTATAGGATCAGTAACACCATAAGCTTCTGACTGGACTTCATATCTAGGATCAGAAAATATATTATTATATGTGTTACTTAAATACACATCTCCTACTTGTGGATATAAATAATTTCCATTTTCATCAACATGAGCACCGGTTGCATTTTTATTTTGAATAAAAGGTCTTTCAAATTTTAAATATGTACATGAACCGTTAGGGCCATAATAACCTTCCTATTTAACCAAATATGCATCTTTATTATCTTTTAAGTACTCTTTACATTGATTACGTTTAGATACCGAATCCCCAGTCAAACCTTCTACTTCAACCATTTCTAGATTGTATCTATTATTTAATACTTTGTAATAACAGTATCCTTCCTCATTGTGAAAAACGTTTCCAGTTACGACTGAACCACCTTTTGAAGTCGCTAGGTCTTGACAATATTGACTATCTGTTCGAGTATCGCCCTCCTCTTTTTCTATTTTTGATTTATAAATAGATGTTCCAGTATCTAAATTATATTTTGCAAACATTCTTACTTTTCCATCTTTATTTTCAAGCACATAAAAATGTTCAGTACCACACGCTATTTCATCACCAATATTTTTTCCGTTACCACTTACTACTTTACAATTAGCTGCTTTTGATACTGTTGGTATACATATTATTAATAATATTGCCGTAATTAAAAAATTTCTTATCTTCATAACTATCCCTCTACTTTACACTTTCATTATATCAAACAGACTGTAAAAAGTGTAAACAAAAAAAGACACTTCTTAAAAAGAAGTGTCAAGTATGTTAAATGAAATACCAAATAATTCCTGCGATACCTACTAAAGCCATTAATGCATAACAAACAAGTTTTGTTTTATAAGTATATATTTTCTTGTGTTCACCTAAAGCTTCCCATTCATATATTTCAATAAATGGTGTTGGGTTTCTTCGATACCATCCACGAACTATAACATCTTGATCAACATATTTAGCTGATTTAAAGATGGCAAATATTTTATCTAATACTCTTAGTGGTTGTTTATAATCTACGAATAAGATACCTGTTTTATCTTTAACAATATAATCTTCACTAAAGATACAACCAGGGTCACCCTTACCTATTATTTTACCTTCTACTTCACAAGGTACAGCGGTTACTCCTGATACATTAACAACACCTAGTAAGTCTCTTACAGTAACTTTTTGGAAATTCTTTCCACGATGAGCTCGTTTGAAGATTACAAATAAAGAACATGTAAATAATACTAGTCCAATACCTCCAATTAACTTCCAGATATTTTCATCATTTGATGAAGTTACACAATAAATTAATAATCCTGCTGTAACACCTAATACAATATATGGCATAATAACTATTAATACTTCTAGTAAGAAATTACCTGTATAAGATTCTTTCTTTTCTAAATCAAAGATAACATATGGTTCTTGATTATAATCTCTACATGATTTACTAATCATATTAAGTCTTTTAGAAATAAGTGGATGTGTTGAATTAAGTTCATATAACTTAGCCCAAGGATTCCACATTTCCCATTTCATTGCATTCTTAACAGCATCTTTATCATTAATATCATTATTAGTTTCAATAATTAAAGATTTTGATGTCTTAGAATCAAAGATACCTAAAGCTCCAATATTTTTTGTAGATCTTTGTTCTTTTGTACTAGTTGCAATTGATAAACCAAAGCCAACTTTAATTAAAGCTGTTTGCATTGCATTTGGATTCTTTGTTGTTTGATAAGAGAATTCATCTGCATAATATTCTCTTGTTCTTGATAACCATAGAATAATATATTGTGAAACAATATAAAGTACATAAGCAATCATACCTACTGCAGCAGCATTACCATTATTATTATCACTATCACTATTATTAGTTCCAATACATATTTCATATACATAGTATAAAAGTAATGGTACTAATTGAGCAAAAGTCATAAATAACATATCATAGTGAACAATATGTCCCATTTCATGACCAACAACAGATATTACTTCATCTTCATTTAGTAATTCAAATATACCTCTTGTTAAAACTAATCTTGCATCATTTTTAGTTCTACCATAAGTAAAGGCATTAGGAGCACCATCATCAATTAAACCTATTTTTGGTCTCTTCTTAATATTATTTTTTTGACATACTTCATCAATAAATTTAGATAAGTATTCTGGTACTTCTGCATGAAATTTAACTTTGTAGAACCAACGCATTGTAAGATCTGTAATCCAAGGAGCAATAATAAATTGAATTAATAATGTAATTATAGATACTAATAGCGCTGTTGTTATTGGTAAGTCAGCTAATATAAATGCAAGTATTATAACAGCTGCAAGTAATCCATATAACCCCGCTAGTGTTAAAATAGAAACCCCATATAAACTTCTTTTCATTTTTACCTCCACTTATAATATTATCACAAATAACAAAAAAAGACATAGAAATCTATGTCTTATTTTCTTATGGCGTCCCAGTAGGGATTCGAACCCCAGACCCACGCCTTAGAAGGGCGTTGCTCTATCCAGCTGAGCTACTAGGACAAATAACAATGATAATTGTATAATATTTTTTACTTAAAATCAAGTATAATAAGAAAAAAAGTGATATAATGAATTCGAGGTGTTTATGGAACAAAAAATAAATTCTGTACTAGATAAACTAAGACCATTCTTAATTAATGATGGTGGTGACATTGAACTAGTTAAATTTGAAGATGGTATTGCCTATATAAAATTTATGGGAGCTTGTGCTGATTGTGGTCTTCAAAATGTAACATTAAATGATGGTATTAAGGAATTCTTAGTAAATGAAATAGATGAAGTAATAGATGTAAAACTAATTTAATTACATCTTTTTATTTTACCCTTAGTATGTTAATATTATTATGGTGATAGTATGACAAAGAAAGAAAAAAATATTGCTTTTTTTATAATTATTTCTATAACATTTTTATTCTTTGAAGTTATTTATCCATTAATGGGATATAACTATAATAGTTTCTCACCTAGAACAAAACTATTATTATTAATATTAAAATACATTATATATTTAATTGTTATTTTTATTAAATATCATAAATATATTATAGAGAAATGGAAAGACTTTTGGAACAATAAAGCAAAGTATTCTAAGATTGCTCTTAAATGGTGGAGTTTAGGATTTTTATTAATGATGGTAATTAACCAAATCTTAGATCGTATTGTTCATGGTGTTGGTGCAAATGAAGAAACTGTTCAAGCTCTTCTTGCTAACGAACCAGTAATTGCTATTATAGCTACTACTCTCTTTGCTCCTATTGTTGAAGAATTTATATATCGTAAATTGTTACAAGATTGTTTTAAAAATAAAATATTATTTATTATTATGAGTGGTTTAATCTTTGGACTTATTCATGTAATAGGAAGTTCTAATCCACTTGATTACTTATTTATTATTTCTTATGGTCTATTTGGAGCTTGCTTTGCTAAGATCCTTACTGAAACGGATAATATTTATTCGACAATAATGGTACATATGATTCATAATGGATTATTATCATTACTTGCAATTGTGGTGAATTTCTTATGATATCAAGACGTGAATTAAATAAAAAAATAACGAATGAGATTGAAAGAGAAAAAACAATAAAGTTCTCTAAGAAATTATCATTAATACTTCTTATTATTGTTATTATTATCATATTAATCTTTCTTTATATGAGATTTCTAGGAACTAGTTTTATTAAAACTAAAGAAAAATATTTATATGATAACATCCCTCATTCTTTTAATGGACTTAAAGTTCTTCAGATATCAGATTTAATGTATGGTTCTACCATAAATGATTCTGATTTAGAAAAAATAAGTAATGAAGTAAAAATGATTAATCCTGATATTATCTTCTTTACTGGGGATTTAATTGGTAATAATTATAACTTAATAAAGAAAGATAATATTGAATCCTTCTTAACTAATTTATCTGCTCCTTATGGTAAATATGCTATTAAAGGTGAACTTGATAATGAAGATTATGAAATATTATTAGATAAATGTGGTTTTGAAATTCTAATTAATAATACTAAGGAAATATTTAATAAAACTGTTGATAAAATAATTATTAAAGGATTAGATAGTAATAATATTGAAAGTGTTGATAATACTGATTCATATACTATATGTCTAATTCATAACTTTGATTATTTTGATAAGTTTAATACTAATTGTGATGTTACTTTTGCAGGTCATAATTTAGGTGGTGAAATAAGAATACCTTTTACTAAAGGTATTCTTGGTAATAATAAATATAAAGGTAATTATTATGTATTTGGTAATAATGAAGTATTTATCTCTTCTGGACTTGGTTCTAAACATAAACTTAGATTGTTTAATCATCCAGAAATAAATGTATATCGTATATATGAAAAAGGAATCTAATTTTTAGATTCCTTTTCTATTATTCCTCTTGGTCTTTTTCTTTTTTTATCAATCTTTTCTTCTAAATGATTAATCTTTTCATTAATATTATCATTAATCTTTTTTTCTTTTTCATTGATAAATATCATAATTATAATCGTTGCAATACATATAAATATTAAATTTAAAATAATGAAAGTAATATAATTACTACTTGTTGTTAATATCATAATTAAAAGTAATTTGCTTTTAAGAAAGCAATTAAATCAGATCTTGTCATTTCACCTTCATGCATAGCTACTAGTTTTCCATCAGCTACTATAGCAGTTGTTGGTGTACCATCTGCTCCTAAGAAATCCCAAAGAGCATTAAATTCACTTTCATTATCAATTGTATTAGTATTTATATAATAAACTTGAAAATCATATTCTTCTGCTACTTTTGTAATAACAGGTTTAAAAGTAATACAATGACTACAATTATCACGACCTACTAAAATAACACTTTTATCTTTGCCATCAACTTTATCTTTAAATTCACTATATGTTATTTCTTCTATATAACTTTCAGTTTTAGCATCTTTTATAAAAGCATAAACTGTTAAACCAATTACTAGAACAACGGCAATTAGACCAATTATTCCCCCTGCTCTACTTTTCTTTTGATTCATCTTGTTCCTCTTCTTTCTTTATTTCTTCTTGTGCTTTCTTCTCACGTAATCTTTGTTTATCTTCTGTAATTATTCTATTAACCATTGTTTCAATTTCATCTAAACTCTTTTTATCTAAGTTTGAAATACATACAATTTCTTTATTCGTATCAATTACGACAGAACCCCAAAATAAACTTGAATTTATTTTTAAATCATTAAATAAATCTGGAGTAATACTTGTTATAAAATAACCATAGATTACTCTTTTTTGAGCTATGATAATTCTTTTATTAGTTAAGGCTACAACACAAGATTGAAATAAAGATACATTACTATCATTTTTTTGACCACAGAAAGCATATAATACTTCTTCATCTTTATCTAAGATACGATCAATAATATTAGAATGTTTCTTTATTCTTGAAGCGATTGTAAAAGAATATTTTCTTTTAAATCTAGAAGCCCAACTATATGTTGATTTTTTCTTTTCTTCCATTATAATGCACCTGCTTCACTTAAGAACCTTATTAACTCTTCACTAGTCATTTCACCCGCTGTTGATTTAACTAATTTATTATTTTCAATTACAGCTACCGTTGGTGTACCTTCTTGTTCAACAAGCCCCCAGATACTATCCCAAGTTTCAAGGGTTTCAATAGTATCAGTATTTAAATAATAAACATCAATCTCTTTATTATTAGCAACACTAGTTATAACTGGTTTAAAAGCAATACAATGAGAGCAACCAGGTCTTCCTAATAATAGTACAATTTTAGTACCTTTACTTAATAATTCATTATACTGATCAACAGTTATTTCATGAAAATAATTATTAGTACTTTGTTTATTAAGTTTTTCTTCTTGTTTTTGAGAAATAAAGAATACTAATCCAAATACTAATATTACTGCAACAGTTATAATAATATTCTTAATTCTTTTATTATTAGGTTGTAAATCTTCAAATTCTTTATCAACAATACTTTCTTTTGTCTTAGCCATAATACACCTCTACTTGATTATAACATGAATTAAAATAATTCTTTTATATAATTAAATATTTTTTTGAAAAAATTTATTATCTTTTCAAAGAATGTTAATTCTTTTTTATTATCTTGTTCTTCATCAATTATTTCATAATTAGGATCATCTAAATTCCATAAACCTAGTTTCTTTTCTTTAGCTTCTTTTTCTAACAATTTAAATTTCTCTGTATATTGATAATTACCATATAAATAAGCTACTTTAGCAAGTCCTTTTTTAAGTAATTCTTCTTGTAACATTTTACCATCTACATAAACATAGGCAAGAACTCTTCCAAATTTATCTTCTTTATCACTATTAATATCATATTCAATTTCGATTCTATTAGCATTCTTAACTAAGTTACATGTATAATTACTTGCCTCTTTTCCATAAGCTTCTACTGGTTTATCAGGAGTTACACTTTCAGGTGTATCAATAGCTAGTAATCTTACTCTTTCTTTTTTGCCATCTATTTTTAATTTAATAGTATCACCATCTACACATTTATTAAAAGTAACAACGATACGATTATTTGATAAACATGATGGGGCTTCTACTATTTCTTCATTTTTAAGTACCCATTTATCATCTTTTTTCTCTATGATGTGCCAGTGAAGAGGATTAGAATGAGCTCCATAATATTCTCCATCACAAAATATTACGGAATTCTTTTTTACATCACCCTTAGTAGCACTTACAGGTAAAGAAAAAAGGATAAAGAATAAAAAGATAAATACTAACTTTTTCATTCTTCCTCCTTATTACTTTTTTATTATATCACAACATCTTTTGTTTTTGTAATATCATTGGAATTGTTACTAAATCTGGTAGTGATTCAAATGGTGTTTTAAATCTTAATGGTACATCAAGACTAACTTTATCACAAAATGGTTCCATACAATCAATATTATAAATATGATAATTATTAATATTATAATAGTTTGTATCATCAATCTTTAAATATACTGTTCTAAATTCTATATAATCTGCAACATAATTCTTTCCATCTTTTTTTACATATTCCCCATATCCAGATTGTAAAGATAATTCTGGTTGTCTATACATGATTCTTTTTTCTAAAATATTGATACTTTTTCTAGTATCTGGTTCATCTTCTTCTTCATAACTTGTACAAAGATCTAAAAAACCATAATAAAATTTATCTAATTCAAATTTTTCTTTATTATAAATAGGACGTTTATAGTCTTTTAATAACATTTTAGAGTATTCTAAAGCTTGATGAACTGATATTTTATCAGGGATATTGAAAGCAAATTTAGGTAAACAAGATGTTAAACTTCTTAATTCCGTACAATGTGATTTTTGATCATTTGTACTATATGTATTACCATTATGCAAACAATAATATTCATCTTCACCATTTTTATAGAATAATGTTAATAAACTAGCTACTCTAAATCCGTTAGATAATCTAGTTGTTCCTCCATAAGAATCATCTATATGGAAAGCTCCATTCCAGGCAGTGTTTGATACTAAATTAAATAACTCAGTTTCCTCTTTAGTTGGTGGTGCTCCACAAGCAGCTGCTAATAAATTTGTGGGTGGAAACAAAATATTTAATTTACCAATATAAAAATTTTCAATTGGATATTTCTTCATAAAAACCTCAAAAATATATTTTATTTAATTATTTAATAATGTCAATATAAAAATAATAAGGTATAATGAAGTTGGTGATAGTATGAAAGAATTAAATTTTGAAGATGATAATCGTTATAATACATATACTTGGTTTAAAAGTTTTAGTAATAGTACATATGGAATGAATATTAAACTAGATGTAACTAAACTAGTTAAATTAACAAAAGAACGAAATGAATCCTTCTTTATTAATATGTTATTTATTATTATGAAAGGTCTTAACAGTACCGATGAGATGCGAATGCGACTTATTAATGATAAACCATATATCTTTGATGATATTAATCCAGCTTTTACTGTTATGACAAAAGCTGGTACCTTTGAAAATGTAAGATTTGAAAATACAGATAATTATAAAGACTTTTATCGTATTGCAAAAGAACTTATTGAGGAAGCAAAGAATAAAGATAAACTTATTAAGAATAACTATAATCCTGATAACTTATACAATGAATATTATATTACTTGTACTCCATGGATAGATTTTATTAGTTTAACTCATCCTATTCCTGATGATAAATCATCACAAACAGTACCTAGAGTTTGTTGGGGTAAATTTATTGAAGAAGATAACAAGATAGAATTAACTTTAAACATCACAGTAAGTCATATTTTTGTAGATGGTTATCCCCTATCACAAACATTTATAAAGATCCAAGAATTACTTAACGACTGTGAAAATGTATTAAAATAATAATGTAAACTAAATATTATTTATTAATAAATAATAGAAAATATAAGAATTTATGATAAAATTATATTAGAGAGGTGTATATGATAGAAAATCAAAATAGCTTTGAAAAGTCACTAAATTTAAATGAAGAAGAATTACAAAGAGAAAATGCATTATTAGAAAAAGCAGGATTAATTTATAAAAGAGTTGAAGATTTTGTAGCTGCTAACAAAGGTGAAGATGATAAAGAATATGAAAAAGCCTATATTGCATTAGATGATGGAAGAAGAATATTCTTCCCATTTGATGAAAAAAGTAGACAAGTACGTGTTTGGAAATACAATTTAAATGAAGGTGTTAGAAGTTATGGTGACTCTTGTGATATTCTTCCTACAACTGATTGTGGACTTGTATGTAATGTTCAAATATTTATATCAGACAAAGATGCTGTTAAGTTAACTGTTAGTGAAAAGAAAACTCGTAATAATCACATTATTTCAGATGAACAATTTCAAATACTTGATAACTATCTAACAAAATTAGGTTTAACACTTGCAACAATGAAATATGATCATGAAGCTACTAGAGATGATGGTAATTTAACAATTGGAGCTCGTGTTGCTAGAAGTAAACAAGAATTTGAAGATGAAGTAAAAAAAGAATTTGGTGATGCTGATCCTAAGACCGTTATCCTACCTTCTGTAAAAGAATCTGTTGATTGGTGGGTTAATGCTATTAAAGAACCTTCAAATGAAAATGGTGGTCTTGGTGATGACTTTAACTACAGTGTTGCTAATGCAACAGGCGCTCTTAATTTTGCTCCTACAGCCGTTACTGAGATACAATTAGAAATATTTAGAGATATCTTATCTCGTAGAATGATGGAACAATTAAGAAACGGTTTACCTGCTAGAATTGATTATAGTTATAGTTCACGTAGTTACTTACATGATGCTCTTGAAGAAGCCAATATTTCTGATGCAAGACTTCCTTATAGATCATCAATGACTATTACGCCATCTAGATCAGTACTTTCAATTGCTGGATTTGAAAAAGAAATATATAACAGTAAAAAAGATAGAAAAATAATGTTATAAAAAAAGAACAGATATCTGTTCTTTTTATTTTGCTAAACTATTTTTATCCATTTCTTCTGGACCATGAGATTTCGCCATTTTCTCTAATATAATCAGCACCCTCAGCCATAGCTTTTTCAATTTCTTCTTTAGTTGGTAACTTTGAAGAAAGCACTTCACCTTTTGGTACTACGTCCATTCCATAATGGTACGGAATATTATATTTTTTAATCATTTCTAAAATGAATTTTTGCATATCTTCTTGTTCTTCTCTTGTTGTTAAAATATCAAATCCTAAATAATGTGGTCCCATACCTGGAGCATTAAGATCACAATTAACTTTTATTACTATTGCATTAACTTTTTCTGGTCTTGTAGTTGGCTTTGGTGTTGAATTTGTAGTTGTTTTTTTACCAGTTTTTAAGAATCTTTCAAAGTTATCTCTTACATATTCCATAGCTTGGAAAAGTTCATGTGCTGCTTTTCCTTTATATAATACTTTATCTTCACAAGCTATATTTTGGCTCCATAAGTCTTCATAAATACCTAATTTCTCATTTGAATGAATGTATTTTAGTGAATAACTTGTGAAGACAGTGAATAAGCCTTTGATTATTTCATCAGAAGTTACATAATATTCTTTCTTCTCGGTATCAAAGTATCCATAAACTGGTATAGTACATTCTTTCTTATCGTCACCAAATGTTTTTCCATATCTTTTTCCGATTATTCCTAATTTTGTTGTCATTGTTTTACTTGTTTCATCATTTTCTTTAATGCATCCGTGTTTAACGCAGTCTGCAAGTAATGTTTTGTATGCTGTATCTGCATCTATTTCAAAATTCATATAGATTTTTCCTGTTGTTTTTATAGGATTACCCATATAATCTCACCTCGGTGCTATATTATATCATAAGATGGCATAAAAGACAATTTTTTGGTGAAACAAACAAAAAAACAGTCGAATCGACTGTTTTCATAATCCAATGGAGCGGGTGACCGGAATCGGACCGGCGTGATCAGCTTGGAAGGCTGGAATTCTACCATTAAACTACACCCGCATTAATAATGTCATTAATTATTCAGCATAAATAGACCAAACAGCCAAATAAGCAAATGACATGATTAAGTATATCAAATATTAGAATAATGTCAATAGTTTTTCGTAATTATTATCATGAAGAACAATATCAAAATCTTCATAATTATAGTTATAACTAGACCCTTCTCTAAGATTAAAATAATCTATAGAAATATTATCTCTTTTCATTATTCTTTCTCTTCTTATATCAACGTTAATATCAAGAAGAATTTTTAAACCACACTTATTAAAATATTTAACTCTAGGTAATAACATCCAATCAAAGATAACATTAGGATTATCCCCTATTCTATTATCTATTTCTCTTTCCATGTATTTCCATGTAATATCTTCTAGTAACTTCATTTTATCTTTATTACTAAATACTATTCTACCTAGTTTCTTGCGATCTATTTCGTTATTAGTTAAAACATCACCAAAGGTTCTTACTAATTCTTCTTTTACTTCAGGTAATTCATTAACTTCATGACCAATTTTATCAATATCTATATATAAATAATTATTATGTTTCTCTAATAAATATTTAGCTAGACTACTTTTTCCACTACCTGACAAGCCACAAATACCAATATACATAATATCACCAATATTATTATACTATATTTTTATTTATATTTTCTTAAAATTATGATATTCTATATAAGAGGATAAGATATGAAGCATAGACTTAGAAATAGTATTATTATATTGCTAGTTACTGGTATTATGTTATATTTACTATTAAAAGATAATTTTAATAGTATTATGGAAGTCATAGTTACCGTTAATCCAATATGGATTCTTTTTGCTGTTGTTATATATTTAATATATTTCTTAACAGATACTATTCCCTTCTATATTTATAGTCGTAATTACAATGATAAAATTAGATTTCCATTTATGTTATATCTAAATTCTATTACGAAGTTCTTTAATGGTATTACACCCCTTGCTACTGGTGGTCAACCTATGCAAGTATATGAACTTCGAAAAAAAGGTACTAGTACAGCAAATAGTACTAACGCTGTTACTCAATTTTATATTGTATTTCAAATATCGCTAGTACTATGGGGACTTATTGCTTTAATATTTGATAAAGCCTTTGGCATGATTAAAATGAATACCGTTTTAAATATCTTTACAATACTAGGTTTTATCTTAAATATTGTCGTATTAATATTCTTATTCATAATTAGTTTCAATAAAAGTATTAACAAAAGAATTGTTAGAGTTATAATTACTTTCTTAAGTAAAATAAAGATAGTTAAAGAAAAAGAAAAACAAATTGATAAATGGAATACTACTTGTGATGAATTTTATGAAAATTCTAAGGTCTTAAAAGAAAATAAAATGTATTTATTTATGGGAATAACTCTTCAAATGGTAACACTGTTCTTCTATCACTTAATTCCTTATGCCTTAGCTCGTGCTATTGGTGTTTATGACTTTACGATTGGTCAATCAATTGTTTGTTCTGCTTATATCTATTTAACTGGATGTTACATTCCAATACCAGGTTCTACTGGTGGTACTGAATATGTCTTCTTAGGATTTATTGGTAACTTCATATTTGGATATAAATTAAATGCTCTATTGTTACTATGGCGAGCACTTACTTATTACTTACCTACTATTATTGGTGGTATCGTATTTAATATTAAATCAATAAAAAAATAGTCATTATTGACTATCTTTTTTTATGCTTATATAATCCTCTTTCCATAATATAGTTATATACTCTAGGATCTAAATAACTATTATTAAAGTCTGATTTAAAACCTGTTGATGATACATTTACAAAATCAAAATCTTGTAATACCACAAACTGATCTTTTTCTGGATAATTATTAATATAACTACTTATATCAATATTATCTCGATTAACAACAATTATTCTTCTTTTTAATAAATCTTTGTAGTTCATCCATTTATCAAATGATTTTATGTTATCTGCCCCAATTATTAACATTAGTTCATCAGTTGGATAATCTTCTTCAATGGCATTCATTAATTGATATGTATATCTATGAACATTGTATTTTGGTTCAACAACGATTCGATCACTTTCAAAAAACTTTAACATATTAACACGATCTTCAATATCTGCTAAATCATTTTTATCCCAATAGGCTAATGTTGGAATAATCATTACTTTATCAACAACATTGTGTTCTATTAAATAGTTAACTACATGCATATGTCCTTTATGAACAGGATTAAAACTACCTATAAATATACCTATTTTCATATTACTTACCTATCGCACTTGCCATAATTAACAAGAAAGCTGTTATGATTAGTAAAAAGATCATAAAAATAATACTCTTCTTACTAACTCTTAGTCTCTTCATATCTTTCTTTTCAAGAGTGCTTGCTGTCCTTTCATATTTTAATCCAAATGGTTTTCTATCACTTAAATCTTCACTTGATAAAATTGCAAATGAAGTTGGATCATCAAATTCACTAAATTTAATATCTTTAGGAAGTCTACTAATAAAAATAAACATCACAATATCACCAATACAACCACTTAAGTTAAATATTGATAATAAGAATAACATTGGTAATTTAAATATTGCACCTATAACATAAGTTACAATACCAATAAAGAAGAACGGATATAATAAAGACATTAAAATGTTTTTCTTCGTTATATCTTGCTTGCATAAACAACATAAAATATTATCTTCTAAGTGAATACCAAATGTTATATTCTTTATCTTAGCTCCATGAATTACATAAGATAATGCATGTAATAATTCATGTAATATCATATAACCAAGGAAGGCTACTAAGAATAATCCCATCTTAAAGAAATTATCTGTATACTCTTTCCAAAAATCTTTATATATAAGAATACTTATTCCAATAACAATACCTAATAGTACAAAACTAAATATATTTAGAACATTCATATTCATCTTAAAAATATAATATCTCTTGTTATCTTTATTTTCTTTTTTCATTAATACCTCTATATTAATTTTATCAAAATTATACTAATAATTCAATTTCCATATCATCTTTATGAATGATATTTTTCATAGCTTCTTCTACTAGTTCTTTATCTTTCTCTGAATAATTTTTATTACTTTCTATTTTCTTTTTATAAATATAGAGATTATCTTTACCAGATTCACCTTTTATATATAATTCATAGTAGTAAAGGAATAAATCAATACTTGCTTCAATAACATCATGGTCACTTGCAATATTTAAATATTCTAAATATTTATTGTCATCTTTAGCAATTGATTCAAAACCATTTTGATAATAGTATTTTGCTAAATTATAATATGCATAATAACATATATTTTGATAATTACCTTCAATAGCTTTTAAATAAAATTCATAAGCTTTTATACCATTACCTGTTTTACGATAATATTCTGCTACTTTATTACTTGCCCAACTCTCTCCTAAATTAGCTGCTTTAATATAATATGATAACGCATCAAAAAGATTAGCTTCACGTTCTAACAAAACACCTAAATTATTATATGCATATGCATAATTAGAATTACTTGCTTTAACAAACATTTCTTTAGCTTTATTGAGATCTTTCTTTAATGGATAAATGCCATTCATATACATTTTACCTATAAAGTTTATCGATGCAATATTACCTAGTTTATAAGCTTTATCTAAATAGTTATATCCAGTTTCTAAATCCTTTTTCGTTTGATTATTAATTAAACCATTTATATACATAGAACCTAAAATATAGTTTGCCGTTGGATGACTAAGATTAGCAGCAACCACTAAATACTTATATGCTTTATCATATCTTGGATAACCTTTTACATAACCATAATATTCATTAGATCCAAGTTCAAAGTTTGCATAAGCATTACCAGTATTAGCTAACTCTTGCATTGAATAATCATAGTTAATACCTTCTCTTAATTTAAGAGATAGATAAGCCTCTAAGTCTGTTGCACTAATACTTGTATCATTTAAAATATTCTCAAGAACACTTCTTTTTAATTCACCTTCATAAATAGGTTGTTTTTTATCAATAACAATGAAACTTATTTCTTCTACTAAACATTCATATATTTTTTTATCATTAATTAAGCTTATAAGATCATCACTAAAATCTAAAGTTACTTGTTTATCATTTTTAGATAAATTATATAACTTTGTAGCTAAAATATTTAAAGTATCATTGTTATTAATAAAATCTATAGGGTTATTTACAATGTTAACTTTACCTTCTATAACATTTAAAATATTAATAATCATATCTGTAAAGATACTTTTATTAGTCTCATACTTCTTCTTTTTATCAATAAAGATTTGTTTATACTTATTACCAATACTTCTTATACCAACACAATAATTGTTTACAGTTGTATCGTTAATATCATAAATGTCAAATAACATACAAAATAAATCTGTTTGTAAAGCATTTGTTTTATTCTTTGATAAGTCTTTTATAATTCTAAAGAAATTACCTAAACTTAAATGTTCATCATTAATGTTTAGTTTAAGATATTGCTTCTGCATAAATACCACCAATTACATTATAACAACATTTGTGGATTTTTACAATTTATTTACATTTGTGTGTGGATTAATGTGGATGATTTTTTTATTAATATCCTTTATATTGAAATCAAGGAGTGATAATTTTTGAAAAACATTTGGAAAAATTACAAGAAAACTATTATTTTAGTCATCGGCTTAATAATAGGAGCAATTGTAGGAATTGTTTTTGGAGAAGATGCTAAGTACTTAGCTCCATTTGGAGACATCTTTATTAACTTATTGTTAGTAATTATAGTTCCTTTGATCTTTCTTACCATAACAACTTCAATTGCAAAAATTAAACAACCTAAGAGATTAGGTAAAGTTTTAGTTACAATATTTATTTCATTTATTGTAACAAGTTTAATTGCTGTTGCAGTAGGACTTGCAACAACATACTCAACTAAATTAGTTGATCCAGAAAATACGGAAGCAATTAAAGAAGTAATGAGTGAAGAAGAAGCGGTAGAAGAACCTACTGAAACAGGATTCTTACTATATGCTAATAGAACTGTTGATACCTTAACAGTTAGTGACTTTAGTGGAATACTAACAAGAAGTAGTATTGTAGCAATCATTGTATTCTCAATACTAGTTGGATTATCAATCCATGCTGTTGGAAAAGATGCTGAACCGTTCTTAAATGTCCTTGAAGGAGCGAATAAAGTCGTCATTAAATTTATTGACATCATATTCTATTATGCACCAATAGGTTTAGGATGTTACTTTGCAGCATTAGTCGGAACATTTGGTAAAGAAATAGCTGTCGGTTTTGGTAAAACATTTATTATCTATACCGTTGTTTCTGTTCTATTCTACTTCATAATTTATTCACTATATGCATTTATTGCTGGTGGTAAAGAAGGATTCAAGAGATTCTGGAGACATATTTTACCAGCAACAGCTACATCTCTATCTACTTGCTCAAGTGCTGCATCAATACCAGTAAATATGGATTGTGCTAAAAAAATGGGTGTATCTAATGATATAGCTGAAACAATGATTCCATTAGGAACTAGTTTCCATAAAGATGGATCTGTTATTGGAAGTGTATTTAAAATAATGTTCTTAGTATACTTATTTGGAGCACAACCTAGTGTATGGACAGTAATTGGTGTAGCATTACTTGCAACACTATTAGTTACTGCTGTACCAGTTGGTGGTGGAACAATAAGTGAAACATTAATTTTAACAATGATGGGATTCCCATTAACAGCTCTTCCAATTCTGACAATTATTGCAACAATAATTGATCCACCTGCAACAATGTTAAATGTATGTGGTGATACATCATCAAGTATGTTAGTAACAAGAATTGTTGAAGGCAAAAATTGGTTAAAGAAAAAACAATAATAAAAAAGGAAAGGCATTAATATGCTTTTCCTTTTTCTTTATAATTAATATACTCATTTGTTGCATCATTTATTTCCAGTTGTAAGTTTTCAATAAAATCATCAAGTACTCGTCTTTCAAGATTTAGTTCTACTCCAAACATTTCTTTTAATACATCTCTATTATTGAAAGCACGTTCAACATATTCTTCAACACAGAAACCTAAGTTATATTCTTTAGTTAACACATTAAGGGCAACTAAATTAATTAAGATAGGTTTTGGAATATGAGTGTTCATATGCGTTAAAGCCGATAAAAGCATATTAAATGAAAGGATACCAATTTGAACATCAATCTTAGCACCAAAAATTTTAATAAGTTTCATCTTGCTTTCTTCATTATCATAAATGGGTCCTTCAAAGATGGAATTTAATTCTTCTCTATTAGCTAAGATATTTCTAACACTTATACTATCTTTAGCTGCATCGTGAAAACCAACCATGAGTCCTTTACGATCATTTTCATTATTACTTTGATTTTGTGCATGCCATTTCATTACATCTAAATATAAAGCACTTTCTCTTTCTTCAATCTTTTGAGCATTATCTAAAAATTTACTTGCCGTTATGTAAGATAATAGTAATAATAAGAATTCAACAAAATCACGACAATCCATATCCTCATTTATATTACTAATAAGCATAAGAAAATCTTCAATAGCTATCTTATCAATAATCTTACCTAATTCTTCATTAGTTTTTTCATATAAGTCAACATATTCTAATTGAATGTTAGTATAATCATCATTATTAACAATTGCTTTTACTAATTCATCTCTTTTTTTAATTTCTTTTAGATAGGCATCATAACCGTCTTTTACCATTGTTAGTTCCATAAAAACCCCACTCAATTTGCATATTGTATCATAATTTATTTAAAAAGAAAAGTCAAAGTTTAACTTTGACTTCTTTTACTATTTAAATAACTTTTTGAAGATTGCTCCAATACCTTTATTTAGAGCTTTATCTACAACTTTATTTCCTGCTTTCTTAGCTACTTTATATCCGATAGAATTCTTTCTTGCTCTTTCTTCTTCACGAGCTTTCTTTTCTTCTTCTCTCTTCGCTTTTTCAAGAAGACGTTCTTCTTCTCTTCTTTCTTTTTCTTCTTGTTTTAATCTCTTTTCTTCTTCTTTTGCTTCAAGAGCTTTTTGTTTTTCTTCTTCAATTCTTGCTTTTTCTTCTTCTTCAGCTTTACGTTTTTCTTCCATCTTAGTAGATAATACTTCATAAGCTGATTCTTTATCAATAGATTCACCATATTTTTGAATTAAAGCATCATCTTGGTTAATCATTCTATTTCTTGTAAAATCATCAATTGTTCCCATATAACTTTGTGGTGGAAGAATCATAACTCTTTCAACAATAGATGGTTCCCCTTTTTCATTTTGGAAACTTACAAGAGCTTCGCCAGTACCAAGTTCAAGAATGGCTGTTTCTGTATTAATTTTTGGATTAACACGGAATGCACTTGCTGCTGCTTTAACTGTTTTTTGTTCAGCAGGAGTATATGCACGTAGTGCATGTTGAACACGGTTACCTAATTGAGCAATTACTTCATCAGGAATATCTGTTGGAGCTTGTGATATGAAGTATAAACCAATACCACGTGATCTAATTAATTTAACTACTTGAACAATTTGTTTTAAACGATATGTTGGCATATTATTAAATAATAAATGTGCTTCATCAAAGAAGAAGACAATTTTTGGTTTATCTAAGTCTCCAACTTCTGGCATATTAGTAAATAAATCAGTTAATAGCCATAATAGGAATGATGCATATAAATCAGGACTCTTAAATAATTCTACAGCATGTAAAATATTAATATATCCTTTACCATCCATATCTTGTTTCATGAAATCTTGAACTTCAAGTTCTGGTTCACCAAAGAATAAATTAGCTCCTTGATCTTCAAGTGTTAATAAACTTCTTTGAATAACACCAACTGATTGTGTTGTTACATTACCATATTTTGTAACATAATCATTTCTATTATCTCCAACATGTTGAAGTAATAATCTTAAATCTTTTAAATCTACTAAATCATATTTTTCATCTTCAGCTACACGGAAGATAATTGATAATACACCTTCTTGGGCTTCAGAAAGTCCTAACATCATAGATAGGATTTGTGGACCTACATTTTTAATAGTTGTACGAATTGGATGACCATTCTTTTGATAAATATCCCAAAAATGAACTGGGAATGCTTTAAGTTCAAATTCATCAAGCTTAAGGGCTTCTACTCTACTACCAATCTTTTCATTAGATTCACCCTTAACAGCACATCCTCCTAAATCTCCTTTAACATCAGCTACAAATACTGGAACACCAGCATCACTAAAGCTTTCAGCTAATACTTTTACTGTTGTTGTTTTACCAGTACCACTTGCACCTGTAATTAAACCATGACGGTTTGCCATTTGTGGTAAAATACATGTTTCAATGTCACCATTTTTACCAACTAGAATTTTATTATTAAGATACATATTCCCTCCTCAAAACTCCAATTAAATTATAACACAAAATGACTATATACAATAATTATTTTATTATTTATTATAAATTAGTTTCTTATCAAAATTTTGCTTTTTAACTCTTTCTAAACGATCTAATTCTTTTATATCTTGTTTAATTGCAAATAAAGGTATAAAACCACCTTTAAAATCAATTTCTATTCTTTTCTTATTAAAGATATAAATCATTGGATTTAAATATTTTTCAATAAGTGGATATTGTCTAATTACTTCTTTCTTTACTTCTTCTTTAGTAATTGATGGATTATAAGAAGTCATATAATCATGAAAATATTTTGTTTCATTATTAAAACTAAAAGTGTTTAATAAATAAGACATAATTGTATGAATATTAAAGGTTTTACTTTTAACATACATATTAGTTATTTTACTATATGTTCCTTGTGCTAATTCTACTTCGTCATCCTTATTAATATCATATACAAATCTTACATCTTTATAATGATATCCTTCTTGATCTTTTCGATCATGATAAATAATTATATAATTCTTATCTAGTACATAACCACAAAAATGTCTATTACTTCCATTTTCTAAAGTATAAATAGTCTTTTGAATACCATCTTTCTCTATAATGATATTTTGAGTATTATTTATGATTTCTACTTTGATATTCAACGCAACCACCTCAACTTATTATTAAATCATTAAATAAAAAAAATAAAAAGATGAAAATCATCTTTTTACTTCTTTTCGAAAAATTTGTAAGCAAATACTGCAAGTGCAGATCCAACAAGTGGAGCTACAATAAACATCCATACTTCTTCAAGAGCAGTTCCACCTTGTAAAATAGCTGGAGCTAAACTTCTTGCTGGGTTAACAGATGTTCCAGTAATACTCATACCTAATAGATGAACAAATAATAATGCTAAACCAATATAAATTGGGGCAGTATTAGATTTCTTTTCATCATTAGTTACTGCTAAAATAACATAAACAAATAAGAATGTTAAGAATATTTCAGCAAATAATCCTGCAGCCCAACCGCATCCTGAATATGTGTTAGCACCATAGTAACTTGGTCCATCGAAGAATGCTGCCATTAATCCTACACCGGCAAATGCACCAGCTATTTGAGCTACTACATAAAGACAAAATTCTTTAACAGTCATTTTCTTTTGTAATAACATAGCAAGTGATACTGCTGGATTTAGATGTGCACCTGAGAATTTACCAAATGTATATGCAACGATAACAATTGATAAACCAAAAGCTACAGCTGTTGCAAAATAATCTCTTGATGCAACGGCAACACCACATCCAAATAGTACTAATACACAAGTGCCTAAGAATTCAGCTAGATATTTTTTTAAATCTTTCATCTCGTCATTTCCTTTCTATAATAATTATATATCAATATAAAATCTTTATCAATTAATATACATAAAAAGGTGTTTAATATTTCTTTTGAAATACTAAAACACCTGCTTCACTATCATTAAATTTTTGGAAAGCGCCTACTCTATTATCTTCTATACCTTTATATAAATATGATAGAATCATTCCATTATCTTTCAATTTAAAATTGTTAATCATTTCTAGATACTTTTTAATTAATACGTAATAAATTATATTTGATAAGTAAATAACATCATATTCTTTTTTTATTTTCTTAGATAGATCAACAATATCACCTTGATAATAGTTTATGTTTGCTCTATCAATCTTTTTTCTTAATTCTTTATAGTTATTACCTTGTAAATAAATATTTTCTTTTATAACATTCTTTTCATAAAATGTTTCATGAGAAAATAGTAAACTATTATATATTTCAAACCAATCAAAATAATCAAATAAACCATCCCAAAAGACTAAATCTTCATTATTTAAATATTTTCTAATACGTTCATAATAATCATCATATTTATCATCAGTTGTAATTGATTTAAAAAAGAACTCAATATACTCATCTTCATCAATAGCCTTAATAGCTGCTATTTTAAGATTAGCAAAATATTTAGGAAATATACTAATATCAAAAGCATCAATATTCATTATTCCTTGAGATATACAATTAAGTTGCAAATCACCCGATGCAATAACTGTTAAAATATCATTTTTATTTAAAAAGTATTTAACTAATTCACTTAATCTTTCATTAGAAGTTTTATAAATAAAAGAATCGTTATGAAAAGTCTTATCACTTATATTTATTAAACCACCAGATACAATATTTTGAGCTTTAATAATATCATCTGCCATAATTCCCCTCGAATGAAAACTATTATATATTATTTTCAAAAAAATGTTTATCTTTTTTTCCTTTTTTGTTATAATTATTCCGTTACTGAAAGGAGTGATATTATGGAAGGGTTACCGTCGAATAATAAATCTAATAATAATTTTAAAATAATATCATTATCTGGAGGTAAATATGGAAGAAAAAATTAAAGAATTAATTGATTCAAAAAAATTTCGTGAATTAAAAAATTTGTTAAGTGAAGAACAAGTTGTTGATATTGCTGAAAGTATTAAAGATTTAGAAATAGATGAAATTGCTAAAATAATTAGACTATTAAATAAAGATATGGCAGCTGACTTGTTTGCTGAGCTACCTTTATCAGTAGAAACTGAATTACTTTCTAAACTAACTGATAAAGAAGCTGTATTCATCATCAATGAAATGTTTGCAGATGATGCTGCCGATGTATTAGATGAAATGCCAGCAAATATCGTAACAAGATTATTAAAACAATGTGATAAAGAAACAAGAAGCGATATTAATAGACTACTAAACTACCCTGATGATTCTGCTGGTAGTGTTATGACTGTTGAATATGCTGAACTTAAAAGCGATTTAACTATTAAACAAGCTATTAGTACACTACGTAAAGAAATTGATGAATATGAAACTATTAACATCTGTTATGTTGTTGATAATAGAAGAAAATTAGTTGGTCATATTAGTCTTAAAGATATCTTACTAGCTGATTATGACGATAAGTTAGAAGATGTAGCGAGTAAAGATACTATTTGTGTTAAAACAACTACTGACCAAGAAGAAGTTGGAAAGTTATTCAAGAAATACGATTTAACCGTAATGCCTGTCGTTGATTCTGAAGACAGACTTGTTGGTATCATCACTATCGATGATGTTATGGATATCATGGAAGAAGAAGCAACGGAGGATATCGAAAAGATGGCCG
>JAEEGK010004074.1_pt1 | contig 36077 bp, 40 predicted proteins | sample 8958771 | NCBI WGS metagenome assembly JAEEGK01 (sample SAMN16246547, study PRJNA631951) | gut metagenome | biome: gut microbiome; feature: rumen; material: SC-attached | host: Bos | place: Iran: Karaj | collected 2018-10 | reverse complement strand
CTTGTCCTCACTTAGCTTAGCCTGGCTAGAGCGGCTGACTGTAGAATGTTTCCGGCAATGCCGGTGCAGCCGCTGAGATCAGCAGATCCCCTGTTCAAATCAGGGAGTGGGGACCACTTCTCATCCAGTTTCCAAGAAGATGACACTGTGCTCTATGCCAAATATGTGTCTACTTCCGGCGGTAATGGTGGTGCTACCGTGCCGGTATGGGTCCTCACGACCGTTATCGCCGGGGCCGTTGTATTCGTCGGTGCAGCCATCATCCTGTTCAGACGCCACTGAAACCGTTTAATCAACGGTCCCCTCCCGAATAGGGGGGAGACCTATCAACGTTTTATGAAATCCGGTGAAGCGTGTCGCAAAATGAAAATACCCTCATGAATTAACAATACTGGTTGTAAAATGAGCCAGCAAAGACAAGCGATAACCCCGGAATTAGTTAATTTCGATAGAACGGATGAACTCTTCTCGCTTTGCGGACTCAACTGCGGACTGTGCGGATTTCGCCTGCAAGGCAACTGCAACGGGTGTTTCAAAGACAGTTTCTGTGCGAAGACATGTCCGAGGGCAGTCTGCAGCATCAGGCACGACAACCTGCAGTACTGTTTCGAATGTCCTGAATACCCCTGTGAGCACTATGACGGTTTCGACAGTTACAATACACTTGTGCTGCATCGCAATCAGCGCAAGGACATGCAGAAAGCGAAGGAGATCGGCATCGAAGCCTACCTTGCCGAACAGCGCCAGAAGGTCGGACTCCTGAACAGGCTGATCAAGGGTTATGACGACGGTCACACCCATGTGTTCTTTTGCTCTGCTGTGAATCTGTTCTCCGTCGGCGATATGGAATCGATAATCGACAAAGCCGATTCCGAGACTGCTGATAAGCCGATAAAGGAACGCACTGAGCACATCAAGGAGAAACTGATGATGTTCGCAGAAGCGAACGGTTTCCAGCTGAATCCCTAAGCACATCAAAGGATCAGGGCGTTTGATTATGCAACTATAAATAACATAATTCATATTATTCATACATCGAAGGGACTGCCATGAATGTAGTCGAACTGAAGGATGTATGCAAATCATACCCCACATTCCGCCTGAACAACGTTTCGCTCTCTCTGGAGAAGGGTAAGATTACTGGGTTCATCGGACGCAACGGTGCGGGAAAGACCACCACGATCAAATCAATGCTGAATCTCGTCCACACGGACAGCGGGGAGATATGTTATTTCGGGTTGCCTCTGTCCGGCAACGAGACCGAGATCAAACAGCGCATCGGGTATTCCACCGGCACGGTCAGCTGGTATCCGAGGAAGACCATACATGACATCATCGATGCCACCAGGGCCTTCTATCAGAACTGGGACGACGAAGCATGCAGAAGATACATGGAACTGTTCAACCTGGACGAGAACAAGAGACCCATGGAACTGTCGGACGGTATGAAGGTCAAATGCAACCTTCTTTTCGCACTGTCGCACGGTGCCGAGGTCCTGATACTTGACGAACCCACGAGCGGTCTGGATCCCTTCTCACGCGATGAACTGATGGATCTGTTCATCACACTGAAGGAGCACGGTGTGACGATCCTGTTCTCCACCCACATAACCTCCGATCTGGAGAAGTGTGCGGACAACATCGTCTACATCCATCAGGGGGAGATCAGGGCCGAATGCTCCAAATCGGATTTCATGAAGGATTACGGAAAACCGGACGAGACACTGGAACAGATATTCCTCAGGCTGGAGAAGGAGGCGAGATCGTGAACGCTCTGCTGAGGAAGGAGATGCGCCTCACTGCGCACATCCTGTCGTATGTGTTCATCGTCTTCGGCCTGATGGCCCTGCTCCCGGGATATCCGATCCTGTGCGGTGTGTTCTTCATCACCCTGGGGTTGTTCCAGAGCTTCCAGGCAGCGCGCGAGGCCAACGATATAGTATATTCGGCACTCCTGCCCATCGCCAAGAAGGATGTGGTCAAGGGGAAGTACCAGTTCTCGATCATGATAGAGATGTGCGGATTCGCAGTGATGGCCGTCGTCACGATAATACGCATGACTGTCCTGGCGGATGCTGAGGTATACACGACCAACGCGCTGATGAATGCGAACCTGTTCTTCCTGGGAATGGCGCTGGTGATCTTCGGTCTGTTCAACATGGTCTTCATCGGGGGATTCTTCAAGACCGCTTACAAGCTGTCGTCATTCATCCCGTACATCATCTCGGCATTCGTGACGGTCGGTATCGCGGAAGCACTGCACCACATCCCCGGGTTGGAAGCGGTCAATGCGTTCGGTTTCGACGATATCGCACTCCAGATATGCCTCCTGATCGCCGGTGCTGTGATCTTCGCAGTGATGACCTTCCTGTCATACAAGAAGTCCTGCAGCAGATTCGAGATCATCGACCTGTGAAGTGAGAATGTGCTGAAGGATAATCTGATAATGCTCAGGAAACTGAACGGCTACTCGCAGGAACAGGTGGCGGAGAGGATAGGGATCTCACGCCAGGCCTATGCGAAATGGGAGAACGGCCTGACGACTCCCGATATAGAGAAGGCCTCGATGCTGGCCAAGGTCTACGGGATATCCATCGATGACCTGATGGAATGCAGTAAAGATGATAGTGCCAACATCATCCCTCCCGCACCTCCGGGAAAGAACATCTGGGGCACCGTGACCATCGGCGAGAGGGGGCAGATCGTGATCCCCAAGGCTGCACGTGACAGGTTCGGATTCAAGAGCGGGGACAGACTCGTTGTCTTGAGCGATGAGGTAGGTATAGCGCTCCTTCCAACGGAATTCTTCGAGAAGATGATGAGCAAATCCCGGCAATGACCGATTGGAACCGCTGCCGTTTGCAAAAGTTCTATTATATCTGCTGTCGGTCCCGTACTCATGCGCAACGCCAAGATCGTGGTGACCGCCATTGCCGTGATAATCGTCGCGACGGCGGCCGTCAGCTCATCAGTCATCCTGTCCAACGGAACGGAGGAACGCTACGGTATCATCGGAGCCATGAGCGAAGAGGTGGAGAAACTGATCGACAAGATGGATGAGACCGACTGCCAGAAGATCGGGGGCACCGAATTCCATGTCGGTAAGCTCTGCGGCAAGAATGTTATCGTTGCGGAGTGCGGCATAGGAAAGGTCAATGCGGCAATGTGCGCACAGACCATGATCACCCATTTCGGTGCTACGGCAATAATCAACACAGGTGTCGCAGGAACCTTGTCCGCTGATGTCGGCATCGGCGACATCGTGATCTCCACGGAGGCCGTACAACATGATTACGACTACACTGAGATGGGTTATGCTCCGGGAGAGATCCCCAACGTCGGAACGGTCGCCATAAAGGCTGACGACAAACTCAGGGAGACCGCCGCCGAAGCAATCTCCAGGACTGCATTCGGGACCGAGGTGTTCCAGGGCCGTGTCTGCACAGGCGACCAGTTCATCGCAGGCGAGGAAGAGATGAAGAAGATTACGGATGTCTTCGGCGGACTCTGCTGCGAGATGGAGGGCGGTGCGATAGCACAGGTCTGCTTCCTCAACAAGGTACCTTTCGTCATCGTTCGTGCAATATCGGATGATGTTGACGGAGGAGGCCCTGAAGACTTCGAGAAGTTCATGAAGCAGATGGCCGCCCTGTGTGCCAGCATGACCATGGAGATGCTCAAGGAACTCTGAACCGATCGCTTATTCAGTGATCTCATCGTCCGTCTCTCTTCTTCCGAGAACGGACGATACCATTTCCTTATCGAGACCTTTCCGGGTCTGCTCCTGTACTCATCACCGGCGATCGGCTGTATGAAGAACAAGATCGTCAGGGCCGAGGACTGATCAGGCGGAATAGTTCGGATCCTCCGACAGGAGATAGCATATCGGACCCATCGGATAGTGCGGCGTGAACATGCGCTTGTAATTGTGCCTTATGGCCATGAACGATGCGATGACATCTTCCGGTCTGGACTTCTTGATCAGGTCGTACAGCTGAGTGATTATCGGCCTCATCCTCTTAGGATCCGTGTCCGTAAGGATGTTGAACTCTTCCATATGCCTCGAGATCCTCTTGATCAGAGGTTCCCTGCTGAAGAGAACAGGCATCAGATCCTCGAACTTCTTGTTGGTGGGGTCGAAGGTAGCGAATGCCTTCTTGGCGGCATCCAGATTGTCGATTATGGAATACACCGTGTACACCAGGGTATCCTGGAGGTCCCTGACGTAACGCTCCCTGTCTCCGAAGGTGGATACGGCCTTGTGAAGGATTGTGTCCAGCATCTTTCCGAGCGTGGACTGGTCACTCTGGGGCACATAGCTTACCACGTTGTAGAAATCCGACATGCCTTCGCCGAAGTACTTGTCCATGTACCTCAGCATGATATTCACGGAACCTTCGTCGTTGGACTTCAGCCAGTAGATCCTCCCGTAGACGGTGAAACCGAACAGTACCGGCGGTACCTTCGCCACGATATCATTGGGATCTATCACGCAGACTATGTTCCTGTAGATGTCACTGCGGTTGGAATCATCATACTGGCACAATGCAGGTTCGAAGCAGAACCCGTACATATCGTCCTGTATGACACTGACTCCGAGCTTCTCCTCGACGGTGCCGTCGAGGATCATATCCGTGATCGCAGAAGCTACGAGGTTCGAGACCGCACCGCCCCTGCTGTATCCTGTGGTCATCATCCTGACCCTTCCGGATACCTCATTCTTCTTCAGGACCGATGCGATGAATTCCATCGCGCGCTGTCTCGCCAGAGAGAATCCCAGGTGTTCCCCGTCCCCGGGACCGACCAGCAGATTCCCTCCGAACTCCGCTCCGTAGTGGGAACCCCTGATCAGGATGAACACCGTCGGGATATCGGCGTACTTGATGCCGACGGCGACACCGATGTTGTCGATCTCTTTCTTCTCGAGATAATAGTAATCGTTGACGTCCACAGTGGCGCATCCGATATCCTTCATCAGCTCCACGGCATAATCCGCATTGTGGACGGGATCATCGGCCTTGTTCCCCGATGATAATGCGAGGAAAAGAGCAAACGTCGTCAGACTCGGATCGTAACCTGATGACGGCGTCCTGAAGTAGTCGTCGGTGTAGTATGTCACGAAGCACGTGTTCTCATCGGTCACATGGTTGTAGAATCTGAACCTGTGAGCATCGGAATTCCTCTTCTCAAGGAACCTTGCCCTGTAGACGGCATCCTTGGTCGCGGGTTTCCTTGCAGGATACCATTCGCCGAATTCATAATCGCAGCCGCCGGCGGATTCCTTCACAGGCGGCTCGTGGTCCGGGATCACGTTATACGGGACCTCGGTGATCTCGATCATATCTCCGTTCTCATCCAGCCAGGTGATATGATAAGGGCCTCTGACACGCTCGCGGACGGCTGTCCTGACGGTCTTGACCCCTGCTGCCACCGTTATGGCGCCTTTGGCTACGGCCGCGGCCTTCTTTCCCATGATGCATGATTATGGAGCTTATGGATAACCGTATTGGTACATGCTTCAGGATTTATGCATAAGTGCCGATTTACGATCGGGATCGTAATCCCTGCTGCACATGCTGATGTAGAAGAATTCTATGCTCGATGCCGTGGCAACGGAACATATCAGGATCATTGATGCCGATAATCCTAAGAGGATTATGATGAACGGGGACAGGAATATCAGCATGCCCGCTGCCTTATTCAGATACGTGTGGACGAAACCGGGTTCCCCTTGCCTTGCATAACCTATGGCGAATGAGACTATGCGCAATACCGCTATCGCGGAAACCCACACGATCATCCACGGTTCCAGCGGATAGTAGGAGACCAGACACAGTATGAGCACGGTCATGAACGCCAGATCCGCCGTACTGTCCAATATGCTGCCTGTCCTGCTGACCGTGTCCCATCTTCTGGCCAGGAATCCGTCCAGTACATCCGTGGCTCCGCATACGGCAACGATGGTCAGGAAGACAGGCGACGTCGGTTCGCTGATCGGGAGGATGAATACCAGGAATATCCTGAGGAAAGTGATCGCGTTCGGTATATTCTCCTTCATTTCCCGCCTTCCGACAATCGTACTCAATTACCTTTGGATACCGCTCTGAGGTTGTGCGATGCGACCTCGTTGGTCGATATTATGGGAGTGACCTTGTCGCATGTCTCCATCTCGCTGCATGAACCGCAGGTCTCATGACCTTTACTGCTGGCACATTTCCTTATCGGGCATAATGAATCGCAATAGACCGTCTTCACACCGTCGGTGCGGCAGCCCTGACAGTTGATCATCTCCGGAGTGATATCGACACCGTTCAATTCCGACCACTCCTTTGCGACCTTTTTCCTTAGCGCATCGTCATCGTTCTTCGTGGCGATGAATGCCTCGCACCTCTCGCAGTCGAGACCACAGAACGCGATGAGTTCCTTCATGCCCCTGTATACGCAATTCTATAAGATAATCCGTCCGAGGTGCCGATTGTTTAGGGTATAACAATTTTTGGAATAGTTATACCCTAACTATTTATACACCGCCCATCGGTTCAAGATTCATGGCAGGAAGATCCGATTACGATGATTGGGTTATCGAATGGATCGAGAAAGAGAAGGAGAACGGCCGCAAATGCTTCGATGTGAAGAGGATCGGTAACTCCTACTATCTGTATTATCAGACCACAAGATACAATTCCGGAACGAAGAAGAGGGAGAAGGTCTCCAAATACATCGGAAAGCTCACCCGCGACGGTGTGGATGAGAACGGAAAGAAGGAAGATGATTTCGTCACACAGGCCAGATACGGTCTGGGTGTGGATACCGGAGGCACGTTCACCGATGCGGTCATAGTGGATCTGGATGATTATTCGATAGTTGCGAAGAAGAAATCGCCCACGACGCACGATGACCTTTCCGTCGGATTGTACAACTCGGTAGATGCCGTACTGACGGCGTCGGAGATCGATCCTTCACAGATCGTGTCCGTCGGTATCTCCACCACACTTGCCACCAATTCGGTCCTGGAGAAGAAGGGAGGAAGGGTCGGACTCATCCTGATAGGATGGGACCCGATGAATCCAGTATTCTTCGGTGAAGACAAGCAGATCTTCATCAGGGGCGGATACGACGTAAGGGGGAAGGCTATCAACTCCCTCAGTCTGGAAGAGGCTACCGCAGCGATCAACGAGATCTCCAAGGATGTGGATGCCATAGCGATATCCGGTCTTTTCGCTAACGTGAATGCATCGCAGGAAAGGAAGGTGAAGAAACTTGCCATGGATCTCTCCGGTCTGCCAACAGTTGCAGGTCACGAACTGTCATCGGAACTGGGTGTCGGACTGCGTGCGGAGACCGCCGTCCTCAACGGAAAACTGATCCCGATAGTCGACAAGTTCTTCGATGACGTACAGAAGACGCTTATGTCCAAAGGTATCAACGCGCCCATCATGGTCTACAAGGGCGACGGATCCGTGATGACACTGGAACAGGCCAAACAGTATCCCGTCCAGACCATCCTGTCCGGGCCTGCGGCAAGTTCAATGGGCGGAAGGATCCTGTCCGGAAAGAAGAACTTCGTCATGGTCGACATAGGCGGGACATCCACAGATATCGCGGTGATGGAGGAGGGTTTTCCCCAGATACAGTACAAGGGTGCCGAGGTCGGAGGATGGAGGACCCGTGTCAAGGCGGTGGATATGCACACCATCGCACTCGGAGGGGACTCCAGGATCTCCACAAAGGATTCCAAATTCTTCTTCGGACCCCAGAGGGTCATCCCGCTATGCAGATTCGCCGCGGAACATCCCGAGATCTGTGACCAGACGGTACACACAGGGCTGTACGACTACTATCTGGTGAAGGAAGATTACAAAGGAAAAGATCTGACGGAACGCCACATCCGCATACTGAACGGTATGAGAGGAAAAGGACCTCTGAACCGCATCGATTCCATGAAGGCCACCGACGGTCTGTGGAACATCGATGACGATCTCGATGAGCTGGTGAAGAAGGGTGCGCTGTACATGGCGTCCCTCACACCGACAGATCTGATGGTCTATCTCGGTCTGTTCGAGGCAGGCGATGTCAGAGGTGCCGAGGCAGGCATCACGGCGATAGCGATGAGGTTCGGCATGTCCGTGAAACAGGCAGCAGGACTCATGATGGAAGAGGCCAAAGTGAACGTCGCCAAGGCCGTCATGACCAAGCTCATCGACGACAGGATGGATGGCTGGCACAGTGATGAGACCGAGATGCTGCTGAGGAGGATGTCCGTCGCGAACAAGAATGTCGATACCTTCGAGATGCGCCCGACACTGAAGGTCCCGATCGTCGGCATAGGTGCACCTGCGAAGTATCTGATGGACGACATAGACAAGAGGCTCGGGTGCAGATCCATGTTCCCGGAGGACTGCGATGTCGGCAACGCATTGGGTGCCATCTCGAGCAAGGTGGTGGAATCCCTGTCCGCGACGGTCACGCCCACGCATGACTTCAGATTCAAACTCGAGGTGCCGTATCTCGGCCCGTCGTACTATTCCAACATCGACAGCGCCATATCCGCGGGGAGGAGCAGTCTGGAGGCATTCCTGAAGGACGAAGTGAAGAAGAAGGGCGGCGTGAACATCTACACGTCAACCAAGATCAAGACCGTCATGGCCACCGAAGGCGGGTACGGGGACTGGGAGGATGAGGCGACGGCAAGGACCGTCAACTACGTGGAGATCCTTTCAAGGGCCATAGGTGACCCCCCGGAGATGATATGATGGCGATATTCGACGGCATGGATTTCACAGGACCCGTGAACATAGACGATCTCCCGGAGATCCCGGGGTCGTTCATCATCGTGACCGATGCATCGGGCGGGATCAAGATACTCGGTGCCTACGACGGCGGAGAGAACATGAGGGCGTCTGCCGCATCCCATCCCAAAAGACAGTGCTGGGAGAAGAACAAGAAGGACACGGATCCCGTGGCCTACTACGTGGCGGAGAACGACCCTAAGAAACGCGAGAGGATCTGGAGAGGTCTGATGGACAGGAGATTCTACGAGATGGTCTGCAACGACCCTCTCGTGGATGATTTCTGACAATCTTTTTAATCGGTCCTCCCATAGGGCAGAGCATGGACATCGCCTGGATTCTGATAGTCGTAGCGGGGCTTCTCGAGCCGTGCTGGCTTTTCACCATGGAGAGGTCCGAGGGTTTCAGGAACGTCCCCTGGACAGTACTCACGGTCATAGTGGTCGCAGCGGACCTCTATCTTCTTTCGGTGGCGATGCAGACCATCGGCACAGGATTATCGTATGCCGTATGGACAGGTATAGGGGCGATAGGCGCAGTGATCATGGGCGTGTTCGTCTACAAGGAGAAGGCGACATTCCTCAGGATGTTCCTGATACTGATGATCGTCGCAGGCATAACGGGTCTCAATCTCACGGCAGGTGGTGCCTGATGGAGAAAGGCTGGCTCATCATATTCGTTGCAGGCATCATGGAGGTCGTATGGGCCGTATCCATGGGCTATTCCGACGGCTTCACCATATGGTACTTCGATGTCATGACCATTGTATTCTTGATCATAAGCACGGTGCTTCTCGAGAAGGCGCTCAGGACCGGGATCCCGGTCGGAACGGCCTATGCCGTGTGGACGGGCATCGGTGCTGTCGGCACCATTGTCGTTTCGGTCGCTCTCGGCAACGAGACGATAAGTGCGCTCCGCGTGTTCTTCGTTGTCCTCATCATCGCGGGAATCATCGGTCTCCAGCTCACATCGGGCAGCGGCAGGACAGACAACTAAATATCTGTTGGTGCACTGGTGAACGCCGATGCAGCTGTCAGACCTATACAGCAACAACCCGCTGGAGCTCGCTTTGCTCATAATGCTCCTGGTCTACTTCCCGTACGCGATGTATCAGCTGTATCTGATCTGCCACAGCCTGAGGGTAACCGATAAGGACCTTATGCTGAAACACAAGCCCCTGGCGACTCCGAACAATGTTATCGTGTCCATCACCACCAACGGTATGGCAACGGATGTTGTGGAGAAGATCATCAAGAAGATCAGACACTACGGGATCGTCTCCGAGATCTTCGTCGTCAAGGAAGAGAGGGACACGTTCACCTACAGCTGCAGGGAGATCGTCGTACCTGAAGGTTACAAGTGTAAGAACAGGTCGAGATGCAAAATGCGCGCCATGCAGTACGGGATAGAGGCACTGCACGAGATGGGTTACGGGAAGGAGACATACATCTGCCATCTGGACGATGACAGCGTGGTCGACCGCGCCTACCTGAGCTATGTGAAGTACTATCTCGACACCGAGGGTGCGCAGGGATGCATCCGTCTCCGCGCCTGGGGAAAGCACCTGTTCTCCTCGCTCTCGGATATCGTCAGGATCTCCAACTGCGAAGCGTGGTGCAAGAAATGCAACGAGGCCAACAGACCCCAGTTCGTCCACGGGGAAGGTCTGGTGGTCCGTGCGGATGTCGAGTACGAGATCGGCTGGGATTACGGTACGTACGGTGCCGAGGACCTCACGATGGGACTCTACATCGCCAAGAAGTACACCTTCGGGAACATACCGACCGGACACATCTACATCGCACCGCCCACTTCCGTGAAGGATTACTACAAGCAGAGACGCAGATGGTTCTGGTCCATCCTCAACAACAAGGGGAACGTGAGAAGACTGTCCCTCAGGACATGGCTGTTCTACATGTACATGTACATCAACGGTATCCTGGGCCTCTGCTCGCTGATACTGTTCCCGATAGTGCTGTTGGTGAGCAAGGACATGAGCACCCTAACCCACTTCGTCGCGGTGTTCAACATCCTGTGCTTCTACGCCTACTACCAGTACGGTGCGACGTTCATGCACAATGCGGCGATATCTGCACTGCTGTTCATACTGACGATACCGATCGCATTCTATGACGGGCTCACCTCGATCTATGCACTGATCTGGCGCCCGGACTTCAGGACGTTCGAGACCATCAAAAAGGTATGATCAGGCCTCAGGATCGTCGTCCAGTTCGGAACTGAGAGGATCGAAGATCTGGCTTTTCGTGATCAGGATGTATGCGGCCAGGAATAGACCCACCGTTATGCTGGCGGTCATTATGCCTGTGGCTACTAAGCTCATCCAGCTGAGGATGTCGTTCCCGAGGAGGACGGACTGTACACAGACGCCCATGAAGACCAATACGATGCCCACGTCCAGGATCTGATAGTGCCTGACCTTCATGATATCCCTTACAGATTACAGGTAATTAACCGCTACGTTCTCAGAACAGCGGTACTATCTGGTTCGCGATCAGGTATCCTATCACTAACATGACTCCGAAGTGCCAGTTCAGCTTGAAGCACATGGGGACGAGCATGAAGCTCGAGTGCTTGTCCGTGGGTGCGGACCTGCTGTTGACGATCAGGAGATAGAGATCGTACAGCGTGATGAATGCCAGTGCGCACCACCAGGGCGCCACGCCCGTTATGAGAAGAACGAGGAGTATGATGAACGAGACCGACGATTCGAAGAGATACAGCCTCATGCCGTTCTCGTAGGACATGTGGCCGATCAGCGTTCCCACATTGGCCGCCTTGTCCTCGTAGTAGTCGCGCATCTCGTTCCCTGCGAGGACGCCTGTGATCATGAACGCGTTGGGAAGGCTGATCAGGAAGACCTTCCAAGAGAAGTAATCGCCTGTGAGGATGTAGTACGTTCCCATAGGCATCAGGATACCGAACATCAGGAAACAGACGGGCTGTCCGAGACCGTGGTACTTGTATGAGGCCACCAGGGTGTACATCCCGGCACCCAGTATACCGAGTATGCCGTAGACCATTATTCCCCATCCGACATGCCAGATGAACACCAGACCTATCAGGCAGACGACGCCCAGACATGCCAGCCCCATGTACAGGACCTGCTTCTCGGTCATCACGCCCGTGACCAGTTCAGGCGATCTGGTCTCGTTCTCGACGGTATCGGTACCTTTGACGAAGTCACCGTAGGTGTTCAGGATGTTGGCGGCGGATTGGAACAGCGCCGCACCTATGGCCGTGAGGATCAGAAGGATGATGTTGAGTACATCGATCGGAACGGTATCGAAAGCGATAGCGCCTCCTATGAGCACAGGAACGATAGCTCCGTGGAGCGTCCACGGCCTGAATATGTTCCACCATCCGGCCTTCACAGGTCTCACGTTCGGTCTCTTCGCCATATTCTCACCCTATGACAGTCTGCCATTAATAGTTGACCCCGTTAATATCATTAATCATTCAATATTTATCGATAAACGATAATTTTTATAAGTATTACCCGATGCACCAGTCATGACGATAAAGGACCTGCTCAAGAGCAGCGCATTCATGATGATGGCAGCCATGGCCGTCGCATTGATCACCAACTTCGGAGGATTCTTCCCCGGCGACGTACTGAAAGCGGATGTCCGCTCGAATCTGACGATCTTCACATTGGTCATCATGCTGACGCTGTCGATGTCCAGGATCCCGCTGCAGAACCTCAATCCTGCAAAATACGGGAAATCCATCGCAAGAGCGGTCCTTTTGGGTATGATCATCGCTTCGATCATCCCCCTCATCGGTTATTTCATCCTGAAGGATACTGAGTATTCCAAACAGGCCGCGGGTCTCGTATTCATCGCCGCGACACCGTTCGCAGGTTCCGTCCTTCCGCTGTCGATCATCCTCAGGGGAGATGCGGAGCACGCTGCAAGAGGAACCATCGTCATCTACATCCTCTCGCTCGCATGGATCCCGTTCATCGTATGGCTGGCACTTGGCGATAACGTCGATATGGAGTTCCTCATCCTCACTGTCGTCGAGCTCATCGGTATCCCGCTAGTCCTGTCAAGGCTTCTCACCAAGGTGAAGATCAACAAGGATGTCCTCGCCATCGTCCTGAACTGCTGTATCTTCTTCATGGTATGGCTGTCCGTCGGTTCCACCAACTTCAAGGGCAACGCCTGGTGGATCTTCCTCGTGTTCATCATCATCGCCATCCTCAGGTCCTTCGGACTCGGATTCGCGGTCGAGACAGCAGAGAAGAAGGCAGGGATCCACTGGGGACAGAGGGTCACCGACATCCTGATGGCATCATACAAGAACAAGGGTGTCGCAATCGCACTGTGCGTTGCAGTCTACCCCGCGGGAATGGTCGCCATCGCGACATCCATCCTGATCGAGATCACTTGGGTCGCATTCATGGACTCCGTACTGTTCTCGAAGAAGAGGATGGAAAGGGAATTGGCGTCAGAGGCTCAGGCAGAAGAATCCTGATCCTCTTCGTCATCATCGACGAATTCCAGCACATCGCCCGGCTGACAGTTCAGCACGCGGCATATGCCGTTCAGGGTGCTGAACCTGATGGCGGAGATCTTGCCAGTCTTGATCTTCGACATGTTGACGTTCGAGATACCGACCTTCTCGGCAAGCTCGTTGAGGGACATCTTCCTGTCCGCCATCACCCTGTCGAGTCTCAGTATTATCGTCATCTGGTGAACCTCACAGCGTCTCGTCGGACTCCTTCTGCAGGAGCGTTCCGTATCTGACGATTATCGTAAGACAGTACATCACCACGGAAACAAGCAGCGAACCGAAGAACAGGAACAGGATCTCCGCGACACCTCTTCCCGCAAGCAGTCCGAATGCGAGGAAGAGCACGGAGGCGAAGAGGAATGACAGTGAAACAGTCTTGACCCTCTTGGCATTCTCGGGGATGAAGGGCGAGTACTCGGTCATGATCGACACCATGGTGTCGTGCACCATCCAGACGGTGATCAGGCCGAGGATGAATATCAGGAGCATCACAACGAACGAAGCGAATGTCTTGATCCCGTCGTAACCGTTGGATCCTATCAGATCGAGAAGGAAGTCCTTTCCGGAGTCGGAGAACTGCGAAACGATTCCCAATACTATCATCGCCAGGATCAGTCCCGCGAATACGATCTCTCCGATGAACATCACTGTCGATGCATACTTGCAGACCTTCTTGAGTGTGTTCAGGTCCCCTTTCATACCCGAGGATTAAAATCTATCAGTAAAAACATATCGAACAGGCATCAACCCTATCTATGATGCTTTCGTTGACGTGCTGATACCTTGGAGATAGTCTCGATCATACTCATCGCGGTCGCCCTGGCGATGGATGCCTTCGCAGTCTCACTGTGCAAGGGCATGGCGATGAAGCATCCGGGTATGAGACCCATGCTCATCATCGGACTGTGGTTCGGTATCTTCCAGGCTGTTATGCCCGTGATCGGGTATCTTCTCGGCAGTTCCATGTACGATCTGATCAAGGATTACGACCATTGGATCGCGTTCGGACTGCTTTTCATAATCGGAGCGAACATGATCCGCGAATCGTTCTCCGGCGAAGAGGATGTGGATGCGGACATCGGTCTCACGACGATGTTCATACTCGCCGTCGCCACGAGCATAGACGCGTTCGCTGTGGGGATATCCCTTGCGATGGACGGTTCCGATATCGTTTCATCATCGGTGATAATCGGTGTCGTCACATTCCTGATATCCGCAGTGGGCGTGGGCATCGGTTCGAAGGTCGGTTCCCTCCTCGGAAAACGGGCAGAACTGCTGGGCGGACTGATCCTGATCGGTATCGGTATCAAGATAGTTCTGGAGCACCTGGGTGTGCTCTGATCACTTCTTCTTTCCCTGGTTCGCGACACTGGTCATCTTGGCCGCGATGGCATCCTGGTCCCCCAGATATCCCTTGCCGATGAGCTTCATGTCCTTGTCGAACTCGTAGACCAGCGGCACGCCGGTGGGGATGTTCACACCTATGATGTCCTCGTCGGAGATGTTCTCAATGTACTTCACCAGTGCACGGAGCGAGTTTCCGTGAGCTGCGATCAGCACCCTCTTGCCCGCTTTCATCTTGGGCACGATCTCTGAAAGGTAGTAGGGCACGACACGGTCGACGGTGTCTGCAAGACACTCGGTAAGCGGAAGCTGGCTCTTATCATCGTCGCGGTACATCTCGTTGAATGCGGGGTTCCTCTCGTCATCCTTGTCGAGCGCCGGGGGTCTGACATCGTACGACCTCCTCCACAGTTTGACCTGCGCTTCGCCGTACTTCTCCGCTGTCTCGGATTTGTTGAATCCCTGAAGGGCGCCGTAGTGCCTCTCGTTGAGCTTCCATGTCTTGATGACCGGGAGCCATTCCCTGTCCATGCCCTCGAGCACGTAGTTGAGGGTGTGGATAGCTCTCTTGAGGTATGACGTGTAACAGATGTCGAAATCGAACCCTTCTTCCTTCAGGATCCTTCCTGCTTCCGCTGCTTCCTTCCTTCCGGTATCGGAAAGGTCCACATCGGTCCATCCTGTGAACAGGTTCTCTTTGTTCCAAACGCTCTCTCCGTGCCTGATAAGTACGAGCTTCATGGGATCGGGGCTGTATCGTCTAGGACCGATATAAACACGATTGGGATCATCTGATGCTCTTGGGTCTGAAACCCTTCAGCCTCAGTGCGTTGGTCACCACCGAGATGGATGACAGCGACATGGCCGCAGCGGCGATCATCGGCATCTCGTGTATCAGCGATACGCCGAACAAATACGGGAGACCTGCGGCTATGGGGATGCATATCGCGTTGTAGACGAAAGCGAAGAACAGGTTCTCCTTGATGTTCTTCAATGTAGCGCGGCCTATCTCTATCGCAGCAGGGACGGATCTTATGTCATCGTTCATCAGAACGACATCAGATGAATCCATCGCTATGTCCGTACCTGAACCCACCGCCATCCCCAGATCGGACTGGGTAAGGGCAGGGGCATCGTTGATACCGTCGCCGACCATCGCCACATCATGTCCAGTTGCCTGCAGTCTCTTCACGGCCGTGATCTTGTCCTCGGGTTTGGCACCCGAGACCACATCCGGGATGCCTACCTTCGATGCCACCGCCTCGGCGGTGATCTGGTTATCGCCGGTGACCATCCTGACGTTCAGTCCCATCTCGGTCAGTGAGGATACCGCCGACAGACTGTCGTCCCTTATCCTGTCTGAGATCGCGATTATGCCTATGCACCTGTCATCGGATGATACGTAGACGACCGTTGCGCCTTCCTTCGACAATTCCGATGCCTTCTCGGAGAATGCGGATGCATCGGAGACCGATGCTTCGTTGCCTACGGAGAATCTGCGTCCTGTTGATGTGCAGCTCACTCCGGTACCTGTTTCGAATTCGTAATCGTCGGCAGGCATCGGCTCGATGCCTTTCGATGAACAGTATGACATTATGGCAGTGCCGAGCGGATGTTCGGAGCGCTGCTCCGCAGTCGCTGCGATCGATAATATCTCGTCAGCATCCGATTCGGGGAATACCGCTGTGACCGACGGTCTGCCCTCGGTCACCGTCCCTGTCTTGTCCAGGATTACGGAATCGACCCTGCCGGCACGCTCCAGGGAGGATGCGTCCTTGTACAGTATCCCGTATTCCGCACCCTTTCCCGTACCGACGGTTATCGCCAGAGGTGTGGCGAGACCCAATGCACAGGGACATGAGATCACAAGCACTGATATCATGACGGTTAGTGCGAAAACAAGGTCTTTACCTGCAATGAGCCAGATGGCCGCTGCTGCCAAAGATATCAGTATCACTGAAGGGACGAATTTTGCCGCTACCCTGTCGGCCATCCTCGCTATGGGGGCCTTCGTGCTCTGGGCCTCCTCGATCATCTTGATTATACGTGAAAGTGCGGAATCGTCGCCTGTCGCTATCACGTCGGCAGTGACCGTACCGTTGACGTTCACCGTTCCGCCGTAGATCTCGTCACCGGCCGATTTGGAGACGGGCATGCTCTCTCCCGTCAGCATGGATTCGTCGACGGATGTGCTTCCGTCGGTTATCCTCGCATCCGCGAATATCCTCTCTCCGGGACGTACCTGAATGACATCGCCCACGACCAGTTCGGACACCGGGATCATGTATTCCTTGCCGTCCCTGACCACTCTTGCTTCCTTGGGTGCAAGGTCCTTCAGACCGTTGACGGCGTCCTTCGTCCTCTCCTTGGATCTCGATTCGAAGAACTTGCCTACCGAGACCAGAGCGATGATCATCACCGCGGATTCGAAGTACAGATGTCCCGAACCGTTGTCCGTAAGGATGATGACCGAGAGTATCACACTGTATACGAACGCGGTCCCCGAACCCAGGGCGACCAGCGTATCCATGGTCGGACTGCGCGATATCAGGGCGGGGATGCCTCTGAGGAAGAATCTCCTTCCGGCGATGATGGCAGGTATCGAAAGAACGAGCTGGAGTATCGCTGATGCTTTCTCATCGATACCCAGGTCCAGACCTAACATCGGACCCATGGCCAGTATGAACACCGGGATCGCAAAGACCACGGAGACTATCAGCGATCTCAGCATCGCCGCCGATCTGTCTACGGGTGCACTGCCTTCCTCGATTACGTCATAGCCTGCGCCGACTATCAGGACGGATATCTTGGATCTGTCCGTCATTTCGTCATCATAGGTCACCGACACGGTGTTGTTCGAGAAATTGGCATAGGATTCCCTGATGCCGGGATCCTTCTTCAGCGCCTTCTCTATCCTGGCCGAACATGCGGCACATGACATACCGTCGACCTTGATGACCTCTTTTACAACGGTCATCTGAACAGTCCGTGCTTGACCTTGGCCTTGAATCCTGCGTCGAGTACTGCCATGCAGAGATCCTCGTCCTTGACGGAATCATCGCATGTCACAGCGGCCTTTCCGCCGGCCAGATCCACCTTCACATCTGTGACACCTGGCACTGCTGTCAGCGCACCATACACCTTGGCCGAACACTTCTCGCACTTCATGCCTTCGATAATCAACTTCTTGCTTGCCATGATGCATAAAATGTTAACGAAATTAATAACCCTAACCCTCGGGAATTACAAATTACATGTAATTGGGGCCTTGATAAATACCGAGGCAAATCGAAGTACCGATAAACATGCCAAGACTCAAATTGGACTATGAAGACGCACCGTACCGCAGGTACGGTCAGCAGACAGGGAACGGACTCAGGAGCAACCGGTACGCATACACGGAAGATGGGGTCCCCCGCACACAGAGGGAGAAGGACGACCGCTTCGACATGTACCGCAACGATCAGCCGCTGGTACGCAGGACGGCGGCGCCCAGAGTCAAAAAGGGGACATCGAACGGACCAAAACAGCTGTGGTACATCGCATGCCTCATTTGCGCACTGGGATCGTTTTGCCTGTTCACAGATTCGATTATCATCGAACTCGAAGATTGGCCGATGAGACTTACATCGTTGGAGGTCCTGCTGAAATGGGACGATCTTTCCGGCTACGGTGCCGGACCAATCAAGATATTTTCAGCGCTGCCGATCGCTTTCATCGGGATGTTCGCAGCATTCGCGATAATGAAAGAGAAGGTGTTCGAGAAGGCACCGCTGGTCATGATAGCATTGCCGGTGGCGGTCATCGTTCTGGACATCTATCTCGCCAAGAAGATAACGGTCAACACACTCTATTTCCAGATGGTACCCGGCACCAGTCCGATGATACAGGTCGCCTGCTGCATCGGTCTCATCATAGTGGTCGCATGCCAGAGGATCATGTGCTTCGCGAATGTGAAGAAGAGCGCGTGGTGATACTCTCAGTAACGAATTATAATAACAACCGAGGCCATACGGACACAGACAGGAAGTGTCCATATGCTGAAGATCTGTGCATCCGTGAATTCACCCGAAGAACTGGAGAAGGCGAGCAGTGCGGATCTCATCACCGTCAGCATGGATACCTTCCGCCAGATGGGATCCAGGCCCGATAAACCGATGATTGTCAAGATCTCCACCATGGAAGAGGCGGCCGAGATGGTCGCCAAGAAATGGGACGGGTATCTTGACATCGGAGAGATACAGAGGCCCGAGTCCAATTCCCCTGTGATCGCCTCGGTCTACGATGAACTGAGGACCATGTCCTCGCAGGAGATCGTTGAAAAAATGAATTCGTTCGACTGCGACATCGCCGTCGGAACGTTCATGGTGAACCGCCCTGCGGATCTCGTATCGATCTATGATGCGTCATCGCTCATCCAGAAGAAGCACGTCCTTGTCGGTCTGGGAGAGATGGGTTCCATTACCAGATACAGATCGAAACTTCTCGGCAACGAGTTCGATTACGCACATGTCGGCACCCCCCAGTACTACGGACAGATGTCCGTGGATGAGCTTAGGGAGACGGATTCCGATTCCCTCATCATCGGACTGGTGGGACATCCGCTCAGTCAGTCAGCCTCCAAGAGGATGCATACCCAGGCACTGAAGGATGCGGGCATCAACGGCCATTACATCAACTTCGATACCGTGTCCCTGGAAGGACTGGACGAGGTCATCATCGATTACGACATCAAGGGACTGAATGTTACCATCCCCTACAAGGATGACATCCTGGCCTATGTCGACGTGCTCGACCAGTCGGCCAAGAACACGGGTGCCGCCAGCATGATACTGAACACCGGAGACAGGCTCATCGGTTCCAACACCGATGTGGACGGTGCAAGATTCGCCCTCGAGAGAGCGGGCGTGGAGATTGAAGTGGGGATGAAGATCCTCGTCATCGGTTCCGGAGGTGTGGCGATGGCATGCTGCTATCTGTTCACGTCGGAAGGTGCCGAGGTCACCATAATGGGAAGGAACCCGAAGACCGTCCAGCAGCTCTGCAAACAGTTCGGATGCGAGTCCACGGACAAGACGGATCCTTCGGAATACGACATGATCGTCAACTGCTCCCCCATAGGCATGTACGAGGAAGAGAAGTACCCCATCGACCTGACGAAGATCAGAAGCGAACAGGTCATCTTCGATGTCGTCTACACCAAGGAGACTCAGCTGGAATGTGTGGGCAGGGAACGCGGATGCACCATCGTCCCCGGACTCGACATGCTCATCGGCCAGGGGATGAGGGCCTTCGAGGTATGGACAGGACAGAAGCCCAGCTATGAGTCCATGAGATACTCGCTCGTAGGCGACTCAGGCAGGATGAACATGTCCTGATCTCATCTCTGGCACAGTGTTTTCCAGATACCTTCCGAAGCATCGAGGACTGCGGGCATATCGAGTGTCTTGATCTGTCCGTCCTTCACTACGACATCTCCCTGACAGAGAACCGTCTTGACATTGAGGCTGGATGCCGAGTATGCTATGTTGGCGACGAGGTTCTCGGGAAGGAAGGGCCTCATGTTGGGTGCCTTTCCGTCGAGGATGACGATATCGGCGTATTTGCCGGGCTCGATGGAACCGAGCTTGTCCGCCATTCCGATGGCTTTCGCACCGTTGATTGTACAGAAGTCGAGGAGCTGCTGTGCAGGCGCGACCGTTGCGTCCCACCTTGCGGATTTATGCAGAAGACCTGCAATCTTCATCTCCGAGAACATATCGAGTGAATTGTTGGTGTTGTTGCTGTCGGTACCGATGGTGACGTTCACGCCGTTCTGAAGGAACTCAGGGACGGGTGCGACACCTCCCGTTGCGAGCTTCATGTTGGAAACCGCACAGAGCGAGACGGACATCCCTGCGGCGCCCATCAGCCTGACCTCGTTCATGGTCAGCCATGCTGAGTGGGCGGCGATCATCTTGGGTGTGAGCGCACCGATCTTGTCCAGCCACTCTGCGGGCCTGAGGCCTGTATCGTTCTTGTGGTTGTTGACCTCCCCTCTCGTCTCCGAAAGGTGGAAGTTCAGCGGGAGATCCTTCTCCTCGGCGAACTCTTTCGCACCGACACAGGTCTCCTCTCCGCACACGTAGACACCCTGGAGACCGACTCCGGGGAGGATCTTCCTCTTGTCCTTGTGCGTCTCGTAGAAGTGCTTGCAGTTCTGGAGAGGGTTTCCTTTCTGTGTGGTGAACTGCTCATCGAGACAGCACCAGCAGAGGACACCTCTGATGCCTGCTTCCTGTACGGCCTTTGCGATGACATCCTCCGAATAGTAGAGGTCGACGAATGTTGTGGTTCCTCCGCGCATCATCTCGGCACATCCGAGCTTCGCTCCCATCTCAAGATCGTAATCGGTCCTGTCGGAGTCGATCTTAAACACCTTGTCCAGGAAGTCCGGGAAAAGGAGGTCGTCACAGATACCTTTCAGCGGTGCCATGGCGACGTGGGTGTGGGTGTTGATCATTCCGGGCATGACGATGTCGCCGGATGCATCGATCTCGTTGTCGGCGCTTCCGTTGTATTTTGTGCCAACGGAGACTATCTTATCGCCGTCGACGACGATATCCCCTTTCAGAATGCTTCTCTTCTCATCCTGCGTGACAATCCATGCATCGCGAATGACCGTTATCATGTTACCTCACATGCGGTAATACTTAATAAACGGGATGGAAAGTCAATATATCCGTTAAACGATGGGCATCCGATGACGAAGTTCACCTTTCTGGGCACCGGAGGAGGAAGGCATACCACCATGTTCCAGGCCAGGAGCACCGGCGGTTTCCTCATAGAGACGGGAGGATCCAGGATCCACGTGGACCCGGGACCGGGAGCACTCACCAACATGTGCCAGATAGGTTACGATCTCAGGCAGACCGATGCCATCATAGTGTCGCACTGCCACCCCGACCATTATTCCGACGCACAGGTTGCCATCGAAGGTATGACGTACGGCGGATGGAGGAGACGCGGAGAGGTCTACGGAAGCGTCAGCGTCATGGAAGGATTCCAGGGTCTGGGGCCGATGATGTCCCCTTACCACAAGAATCTCGCCGAGAGGACGTTCGTCCTGAGGCCCGGCGATAAGTATGACATCGCAGGACTCAGGACCGAGATCATGAAGGCGGACCACAGCGACCCCACCAACGTCGGATTCAGATTCAACACCGAGAACGGTGTGGTATCGTATGTCAGCGACACATACTACTCCGATAAGATCGCGGAACAGTACAAGGGCAGCAGGGTCGTTTTCCTTCCGATCACCACACCCAGCGGGAACAGGATACCGGGGCACATGTGCACCGATGATGCGATACCTTTCCTCGACATCGTGAAACCGGAATTGTGCATCTTCATCCACCTCGGCATCGTGATGCTGAAGCATGACCCCGTCAAGCAGGCGAAGATGGTAGAGGATGCGACAGGCATCAGAACCGTCCCTGGAGAGGACCTGATGACGCTGGATGTCGGAAAGGAACTGACACTCGGGAAGCTTACACCCTGCAAACCGGAATGGAACAGCGCCTGGGACCTGTGACCGAACAAGTTTAATCCTTCTCCCCTATTGAGGTATCATGCCCGGATTCTGTCAGCACTGCGGGAAGGAGCTCAATGGCGATGAGCCGTACTGTCCCGAATGCGGTTCGCCCACAGGATTCTACGCTCCGCAGCAGACCTATGCTCCAAGAAAGAACAAGGGCACAGGTGTGGCCATCGTCATCGTGGTGATGATCGTCGTCGCGAGCATCGCAGCGATCGCGATGATACCGTTCTTCGTCGACAACACACCACAGGAGAAATACACCGTGACCATCACCGTGGAATCGGTGTCGGTCGAGGCCATCGATACTTCGTATTACAGCTCGCCGGTGAGGGCATACATCGGATTCTCATGCAGGGACACCAACACCGTGAACCACGAATTCGGCCCCTGGATCGCGATCCCGGTCAACGGAACGGAGGTCCCGGTCCTCACGAACAACAAGCTCACACTGACCGTTACAGGCAACCCGACGGACATCAAATACACGGCATTCCTCTACATCAAGGACACCATGGCCCTCGACAGCCGTGTCTGGGATTATGCCGACCTGTACGATGTGACCAGTGAGGTCAAACCCCCGATCACCACACCCCATTACTACGGATGCTCGGGCGTTTCCTTCACCGTCGACAACTATGACGGTTCGACGATGACCTTCAAAGGCGATTCCGATCCGATCGGATGCATAAAGATGTCATTCACGGCGGTCAAGAACTGAAGTATTCGGTCACATGACCCAGATACAGATGGAGATAGACATCGTCATACGATTCGTCGATGTATCCGATGATGTTCTCATCCAATATCGCAGTGGTCTCGACCGGGTAGAACCATACGTCCGTACCGTATGCTTCGCTCTTCTTCTTCGTCGGGTACAGCGGACTGTCAGGGATACCGTCCGCGGTCACCGCGCACATTGCGTGTCCGGGAAGCAGGATTATGCCTGAATCGTAACCCGCGGCATCTAGTATCGCTGCCAGGAGGATCGAGGTGTCCTCGCAGTCACCCTTCTTATCGCAGAGCGTCTCCAGCGGGAATCTCCAGTACTCGTAATCGCCGCTGTACTCATCATCATCGTACCTGATGCAGTCGTTGACGAACATGCCCGCGAACTTGACGAAATCCTCCTTGGACGGATCCGCACCGAACGCATCCTTGTACATGGTCTTCAGAGAATCCGCCAAAGCCTGGATGTACTTGTCCACCACGATGTAGTCCTTCACCGCCAGGACCGTCTCCGTATCGGTGGTGTACCTCTCGGTGGAGATCGAACCGGTCCTGTCGATGCCTGATGTCTTCACATCCGTGTAGTATTTGCCGTCGACCTTCAGTTCGTACCTGAAGCTCTTGCCCTCATAGTCCCATCTATAGGTGTTGTCCACATCCGATTTCACCAGGTCCCATGCGAAGATCGCTATGATCCCTCCGACGGCTGAAAGCAATATCAGCGCGACGAGCGCGACGGCGATGTACTTCATCTTCCTGTTGTCCGGCCTTCTGGGTTCCGGAACGGTCCCGCTGATGACTGCGCCGCAGGTACGGCAGAAAGTGTCGTCATCGGCTGTCTCCGAGCCGCAGAAGGGGCAATAGGGCATGCTAGGCAATCCGCTAGTTGTTATTTTATTCTGACGTCCCGATTCCCTAACCAATATATCGCGGGATTACATAGGCGGGAACATGAGCATCGAGTCCGAGATCATCGCAATGGTCAAACCCTCCGAAGAGGAGGTTGCGAAGATACAGAAGGCAGCGGACTCGCTGATGCTTGAGGTCAAGGACTACATCCTCAGGAACAACATAGACGTCCAGGTCAGATACGTGGGCTCATTCTCCAAGGGAACGTTCCTCTCGAATCCCGATCTCGACCTGTTCCTGATGTTCCCCGAGACCACACCGAAGGATGAGATCGTGAGGATAGGTCTGAAGATGGGCGAGGAGCTCATCAACGGCGAGAAGCAGTACGCCGAACACCCCTACACCACCGGTACGTTCCAGGGTGTGGAGGTGGACATGGTGCCCTGTTATCACATCACATCCACCGAGAAACTCCTCACACCCGTCGACAGGTCGCCCTTCCACACCGATTACGTACTGTCGAAGGTAGATGCCCGCATGTGCGACGAGATCCGCCTCATGAAGAGGTTCATGAAGGGTATCGGCACCTACGGTGCGGAACCCAACACCAGAGGGTTCTCGGGATACATGTGCGAGCTCATCACGATCTACTACGGCGGATTCATCGACGCCGTGATCGCAGCGGCCGAGTGGAAGGAGGGTGTGACGATAGTCCTCGAGAAGAGAGGACCGCCGATGGTATCGCCCATCGTGCTCTACGATCCCGTTGACCCCAGAAGGAATGTGGCTTCAGCCGTGCACATAGACACCTTCGCGGAGTTCGTCGTCGCATGCAGGAGCTATCTCAAGAATCCGACCAAGGAGTTCTTCTTCCCCAGAGAGCGCAAGCCCATGTCGGAGGAGGACATCAGGAAGAAGATTGCTCTCCACGGCAGCAGGCTCATCACAGTGACATTCGACAAGCCCGAGATCAATGAGGACAATCTTCACTCGCAGGTATGGAAGACACAGATAGCGATAGCCAAGAAGCTCGATGCATTCTCGTTCAACGTCCTGAGGGCTGTACATGAGATAACCGGAGACAAAGTGGTGACAGTGTTCGAGGTCGAAAGGGACCAGCTGTCCAAGACGTACAAGCACATCGGTCCGCCGGTGTGGGTGAAATCGTCCGAATCGTTCATGATGAAATGGAAGGACAGCGAATACGGCAGTCCGTTCATTGAGGACGGCCACTGGACGGTAATCGCCGAGAGACAGTACTTCACCGCGGCGGAGATGCTGGCCGATGAGATCGAGATCGCCGGTATCGGAAGGGAGATAGATCCCAAGACGATGAAGATCCTGGATCACGATTCCACGATATCGGATACCGACCCTGTGCTGCTCAGTGAATTATTGGACACGAAGCACAGATGGGAACTGTGACGTTCAGTAGAACGGCGGGTTGACCATCAGGATCCATACACCGAGACCGAGCAGGAGATACAGGATGGTGTTACCTACCATCGACTTCCTCTCGAGGAGATCGGGGTCGAACCTGACCAGTTTGAGGAACGGCTTTATCGCTGCGATTCCGAGGAAAAGGAGCAGGAGACCGAGCCAAATTCCCGTCTCTCCGCCGAAAGCTTTCTGGACGCAGGAACAGAGGAGACCGATAACTATGGAGAAGCATGCTACCAAGAGCAGGATCTTCGTTCCGTAGAGATCCTTGCGTATGAACTCCTCCTCATCGAACTCCGGGGGGACGAACTCGTATTCCTCCTGTGCCTTCTTTTCGATGATGCGTCTCTTCTTTGCCATCGGAACGGCTAATCTGTCACCCTAATATAAAAGTATGGTAGAGGAAAAGCGATCAGAAAGTGCGTCTGAAAGGGATTCTAAATTAAATAACACTTATAACGTAATTGAGATTAAATATACAATACGCGATGGTAGAATCAACCGGTGCGGGTACGCAACGGAAGAAAGTAGAGATGAGAAGAACCGACATTTCCGAAAGTGCCAGATGAGAAATCATGAATCGGAAAATTCGGAGACCCCCCAAATCACTTTAAATACACACAAGAGAACTAATGAACAGGTGATTGATAATGGCCAAAACCCTTGAAGACATACCCGGAGTAGGACCGGCGATTGCCGAGAAGCTCCAAGAGGCCGGATACTCGGACCTCATGGCAATTGCAGTGGCAGCCCCTGCGGATCTTGCAGAGAAGTGCGAGATCGGTGAGAAGAAAGCGATGGATATCATCGAAGGCGCAAAACTCTGCGCGGACATCGGCGGATTCGAGACCGGTGCGGATATCCTCGAAAGACGCAAACAGGTCACGAAGCTGACGACCGGATCGAAGGCGTTCGATGAACTCATCGGCGGCGGAGTGGAAAGCCAGTCCATCATGGAGTTCTTCGGAGAATTCGGAAGCAGCAAGACACAGGTATGTTTCCAGCTCGCAGTCAACGCGACACTTCCTGAGGAGAAGGGCGGACTGGACTCGGACGTTATCATCATCGACTCGGAGAACACCTTCAGACCCGAGAGGATCATCCAGATGGCCACCTACCTGGGAGCCGATCCCGAGGAGACACTGAAGAGGATCCACGTCGCAAGGGCGTTCAACTCCCAGCACCAGGTACTCCTGGTGGAGAAGGCCATGGACCTTGCCAAGGAGATGAAGGTCAGACTGCTGATCGTTGACTCTCTGACATCCCACTTCAGGGCCGAGTATGTAGGAAGGGGTGCACTGGCCGAGAGGCAGCAGGTGCTCAACAGACACATGCACGACCTCCTGAACTTCGCTACGCTCAACAACGCCGCCATCGTCGTCACCAACCAGGTCGCAGCGAAGCCCGATGCATTCTTCGGAGACCCCACAAGGCCTATCGGAGGACACATCGTCGGACACACGGCCACATTCCGTGTGTATCTCCGCAAGGGTAAGGCAGGGAAGAGGATCGCAAGACTCATCGACTCACCCAACCTCCCCGAGGGAGAGGCAGTCTTCATGGTTACCGAAGATGGTATTAAAGACTGAGAAACAATAACGAGGGCATCATGCCCTCATTCCTTTTCGAACTGTCAGGCGAACACGGCACAATGTGCACCGCGGAAGCGATCAAGTGCATGGAGGCCGAGACCGACAGTTTCACATTGGTGGGGCAGGGGCCCGGATACATCATCGGCTCGTTCGGCGATGAGTTCATGGACCCCATCGCAGACCGCATCTCCCTCACGCATTGTATGGGCCACTATCTGGGCTCGTTCGATGTGGATGACCTTTCAGGATTCAGTGACATCTCAATCCCCGAAGGGACCTTCGCCGTCAGAGGCAAGAGATTCGAAGGGATGATGAAGGACATCGACTCGCAGGATATCATCAGGAAGCTCGGAGGCATCCTGTCCAAGACCAACGACGTCGACCTGAAGGAACCGAAGAACAGGGTCCGCATACTGATGAGCGACCGCCTCCACGTTTTCCTTGAGGAGAGGACGATCGACAGGAACATCCTGGAGACGAGGAAGGTCGGCGAAAGACCGTTCTTTTCCCCCATATCGCTGCACCCGCGCTATGCGAGGGCACTGATCAATCTGACGGGAGTGAAGAAGGGCGGAACGGTGCTGGATCCCTTCTGCGGAACCGGCGGCATAGTCATCGAAGCAGGCTTCATGGGCATGAAGGCGATAGCTTCCGATTTCGACCCGGAAATGATCGCTGGCACAGAGGAGAATATGGACTACTACGGCCTGAAGATGTATGACAGCGAGGTGCTCGACATCTCCGATATAGCGGACAGGTTCGGTGAGGTGGATGCCATAGCGACAGACCCTCCGTACGGCAGATCGACGCACACGGGCGGAGAGGACATCGAGAGCATATACCGCCGTGCCATGAAGTCGTTCGGCGACACCCTGAAGACCGGAGCATGCGCAGGCGTAGTGCTCCCTCACCCCATAGAGGATGCGAGACTGAAACTCCAGTCCATGTTTGTACAGAGGGTGCACGGTTCGCTCTCCAGACACTACCACATCTTCAGGAAGACCGAGTGAGTCCTCGATATCCTTTTTTAATGAGATACCTTTGACAGTGACGTGAACAAGTACCTCGAACTGTTCAGACTCGAGAACGGGATTATCGGTATCGTCGGTGTGGCCGTCACGGCATTCATAGCCGTGGGCACGTCGATGGTGGATTACTGGCAGTACATCCTGTTCGGATGTCTCACCGTCATCCTGTTCATCGCTGGAGGGAACGGTCTCAACGATTACATCGACAGGGAGATCGACAAGATATCCCACCCCGAAAGGCCTCTGCCGTCGGGAAGGATGGAACCCAAGACCGCATTGTATGTGAGCGTTGCATGTCTGACGCTCTCATTCGTATCGTCCTTCGTCCAGAATCTGCAGTGCATAATCATCGTCGGTATCGCGATCGTACTCATGGTGATGTACGAGACCCTGCTGAAGCAGAGAGGATTCGTCGGGAACATCACCATCGCCGTGCTCACTGGTATGGTCTTCCTCCTGGGAGGAAGCATCGTGTTCCACATGGAGAACTGCATCGAGGTAGCCGCCATGGCCGCGCTTGTCACTGTCGGACGCGAGATCACCAAAGACATCGAGGACATGGAGGGTGACGAAGGAAGACACACGCTCCCGATGGCCATCGGAAAGAGGAATGCGGGGATCGTGGCAGCGATATTCTACATCGCAGGACCGATACTCAGTGTCCTCCCCATCATCGAAGGTTCCATGGGACCTCTGTATCCCGTTGTATTCGTGGCTGATGCAATGTTTATATACGCCGCAATTATCCTTTTCAATGACCCCCACAGGTCGCAAAAGATGGCAAAATACGCCATGATGGTGGCGCTTGTTGCCTTCATACTCGGAGCAGTGAAGATATGACCGTCGAACAGTTCATCCTGGACAAGATCAAGAGCGGAAAGATGCACATGACACTTCTCGACCCTGACAAGCAGACCCCTGCAGAGGCTGCTGAGATCGCTCTCAAATGCAAAGAGGCCGGAACGGATGCAATCATGATCGGCGGTTCGACAGGTATCACCACGGAGAATGTGGACGCTACCGCTGTCGCGATCAAGGAGAAGACAGGTCTTCCTACTATCTACTTCCCCGCAGGTCCTCACGCACTCTCCACCAAATGCGATGCGATCTACTTCATGAGCATCGTCAACAGCTCCGACCCGGTCATGATCACTGGTGCGCACGCATATGCCAGCCCGTACATCAAGAAGATCGGAATCGAGCCTCTGTCGATGGGATACATCATCGTCGAGCCCGGAATGACCGTGGGAAAGGTATCCAAGGCCAACCTCATCAAGAGGGACGATGTCAAATCAGCTGTCGGATACGCTCTGGCCTGCCAGTACTTCGGCATGAAGCTCGTCTACCTCGAAGCCGGAAGCGGTGCGGACAAGCCCGTTCCCCCGGAGATGATCGCCGCAGTCAAACAGATGATCGACATCCCGCTCATCGTTGGCGGAGGAATCAGGACACCTGATGCCGCTGCAGCTGCAGTGAAGGCAGGCGCGGACATCATCGTTACCGGTACCTTCGTAGAGCAGACATCCGATGAGTCGAAGATCAAATCGGTCATCGATGCCGTCAAGAACTGATCTCAGTCGTAATTCTCTCTGAGATCCGCAATCTTCTTCGCCTTGATAGTGTACTCCATGGTACCCACTTCGACGAAATCCACCCTGGGGGTATCCAGAAGGTCCTCGTTTATGGCGTCCTCGATCTCCATGATGTGACTGATTGAATCGATCAGTCTTCCCTTCAGTTCGTCCGAAGGTTCCTTGGTCTCGACCTCGAATGTGAGGACATCCTTGTAACCTTCCTTCGTTATCTTGACCTGATAGTCTATGACCGACTGGTCGATGAACACGGCCTCGTCGAACAGGACAGGATAGATCTTCCTGCCCATTCCGATCTTGAACTGAAGGTCCATCCTTCCGCTGGGCTTCCTGAGCTTCCTGTTGAAGTGAGCACCGCACCCGCAGGGCGGTGCGATCATCGCTGCGACATCGTGTGTGCGGTATCTGATGAGGACAGTGCATTCCGCGTTCAGAGAGGTTATAACAAGCTCTCCCTCCTGACCGTCTGGCACATGCTTTCCCGTCTCCGGATCTATGACCTCGAACAGCAGGTTGGCCTCATCCGTGTGGAGACCGTCCTGTGCATCGCATTCCACGGCACAGGCAAGACCGAACTCCGTCATACCCCATACATCCAGGACCTTACATCCCCATGCCTCCTCCAGCCTCTTCCTCATGCTTTCGGAGAGGGGTTCCGATGTGGAGACGATCTTCTTTATGCCCAAACTCTTCAGATCAACCTCTTTCATCATCAGTGTGGTCACACGGTAGATGAATGAAGGCAGTCCGATGATATATGTCGCATTTGAATCTTTAATGGTCTTATATTGTTTCTTTATGTCCGTCTCTGAACATATTGACGAACCGTAACCGAGGATCTTGCATGCACCTGCCATGATCAGACTCGGGTCCCATGCGGTGACCAGAGGGAACATGATGTGCAGCGAATCTCCATTCTTCATACCGATGTCCTTCAGAGCGGAAGCGACGATATCTATCTTCGACACCAGATCGTTCGTCGAATAACCGATGGTCTTCCTATGTCCAGTGGTTCCGGTGGTGGTGAACTCGTTCCTCACCTTGGTCCTTGACATCGCATAGAAGTAGAAAGGACTCTCAGCAAGATCCGCAGGCTCGGTGAACGGGATCTTCTCCAGATCGTCCCAAGTGTTGATGTCCTCCGGTCTCACACCGGCATCCTTGAACTTGTTCCTGTAGTACGGGGAATTTGCTTCGGCATACCTCATCTGCTCCCTGACACGGAACAGCTGGTATTCGTTGAAATCCGCCCTCGTGACCTCATCGAGCGTCTTCTTCCCGATGCGCTGTTTGAGCTCGGGATTCTTCTTGAAGGTCATGCGCGCCTTGATCGCCATCCATTCTTCCAGAGGGTGTTCGCATCCATCGGGTATCATGTTGGCAAGCAGTCTGCGTCTGATAATGAAGACCTTCATCGCGTCCCAGGCACTCATATGCTGGGTAAAGAAAATCGTTGTATTATAGTGTTTCACATGAGAGCACGTATCGGACGTAACAACCGTGTGGAATGGTAATCTCGATTAAGTCATATAGTAGGAGTACGATGGAGTCCAAGAGGAGTATAAATGACGTTAACACCAGAGATGGCAAGGGCGGGTGTCACACCCCAGTTGCTCTCATCCACTCACAGGTTCATATGTCCCAGATGCGGAAAGGAATTCAGTCTTTTCCAGTCCAGGGCAATCGCATGCAGGGCATGTCCTCAGGCCAACAAGAACTGCAAGTTCGTCAGATGCGTGCACTGCGATGCCGAGTTCCCGCTGAACGGATTCGTCGTCAACACGAAGGAGAAGGAGAAGTTCCTTTCCAACTACATGAACGGCGTCGTGAGCAATTATCACAACAGCTTCGGCTATTACAGAAGATGAATGAGGAGGCGTGCTTCACGCACGCACTCCTTCAAATTTTTTCATTTTTCACTGACAGAAGGTCTTCTTCCTGTACAGTGTCGTTCCGTCCCTTGCGGTAGCATTGAACAGACAGAACGGGATCAGCTTACCGTCAAGTGTGACCACATGGATGCAGCAGCGCTCCCACCTCTCGGTCTCACCCGTCCAGACATCCTGGAATGCCATGGATGAAACGGTGAGGTAGTGTGTCTTCGCACGGCTGACGAAGGATCTCCATGAACCGTCGTCGGTGTTGACATCATTCTCTCCGTCCATCGTGTTCTCGATGAACCTCCAGAACTGTGATACTTCGGTCCTGGTCTTGTCTGCGACATTGTCTGTCTTCTGCGGCGGTCCGAGTGCCATGGTAGTGAGCGGGAACAGCGATCCGTCGGGCATGACGATCGACAGTGATTTCATGTCGCAGTGCACGTTCGAGCATGATGTGGGGACGAAGTTATCGGCCTTGAGCATGCCTTTCGTCTGCACTTCGATCTCATGTGCCAGCTCGGGCAAAGTGACACGATTCTCATCCTTCGGATCGACCGGATAACGGCCTACGTAGAAGATAGGCTGGAAGTGTACACCCTTGACTGTGGGCACGTTCTTCGCTGCGAATCTGATGATCTCTCCCACATGATCGAGGTTGATATCGGGGGATACGGTGACGACAAGTGTTATTCCGATACCCACTTCGGCACAGTTCTTGATCGCATTCTGTTTGACCTCGAACAGCGGTTTTCCGCGGGTCTTCATGTAGATTTCATCTTTAGTACCGTCGAACTGCATGTAGAAATCGTCCACGCCGGCCTCTTTCAGCTTCTTCAGGTACTCCATGTCCTTGGAGATACGGACGGCATTGGTGTTCACTTCGATGTGTTCAATGCCCATGTCCTTGGCCATCTTCACTATCTCAGGGAGATCGTCCCTGACGGTAGGCTCTCCTCCGGAGATCTGGACACACCTGGGGCTCTTCACATAATCCACAACGGTCTGGAACATTCCGCGAATGGTCTCCATGTCCGGGTGGAAATCGTAACCGCATCCGTTGGCTGTCGCGAAACAGATCGGACAGTTGAGGTTGCAGTGATTCGTGACCTCGACCACATTCAGACACGAGTGCTGAAGGTGTTTATTGCACAATCCGCAGTCGTGGGGACAGTCCTTAATCTGGGGAACAGCGAATTTCTCCGGGGTCTTGGGGACAGCTGCGAAATCATAGAGGGTCTTGTAATGCTCAGCACCGTTCCAGATCTTGACCTTCCATGTCCCGTGCTCCGGGCAGGTCTTGACGATATAAACAGTGTCGTTCTCCACAATCTTCTCTGCCTTGATGGTCTTCATGCATTCAGGGCAAAGTGCGTTCGTTTCCCCAATCTTCTCGGACATTGAAAACCGTAATATCGATTATAAGATATAATCCTGGTACCCAGTATCCACTGTGTTATCGTAATAAGAAAAGGAAAAGTAAAGGGTTTGTTGGTTTTCCGGCTTCTGAGCGCGTTTATGCTCTCTTCTGCTGGAAGAGACCCTCTGCGGCTGCAAGTGCACCGCATGCGAGGTATTCCTCGAACCAGGACTGGCCTGATACGGGCTCGGTGAGTGAAGGTCCTGACCTGGTTGCTCCCAGGTATGTGAGGTTGGTGTGTCCGTTCTTGACAACTGCCTTGTTCTTGCAGTAGATCCATCCGGAGTCTTCCTCACCCTCGAGAACGATGTCGAGGATCTTCATCTTGTGGCTGTATGCCGACTGGATCTCCATGTTCTTGTCGAAGACTGCGTAGACTGTTGCCTCGCCGATCTCCTTCTTTGCGATGAAGATTCCCTTCTCCTTGTTGTAGATCCTGTCGTCGCCGCATCCGTCAACGATACCGATGACGTCCTCCTCTTTCAGACCTCTCTTCTCGATGATCTCTTTTGCTGCTGCTGAAACTGTAGCCATTTTTCTCACCTCACCATGTTCCGTATGTACCGAAGTCTCTGGCTGCCCTTGTGAGTGCAAGGAGCTGTCCGGGGATGGTGTACGGAGGTGTCTCACAGCTGGTACCGAGGATGTAACCCTTCTTAGCGTCACGACCCTGGAGCAGAGTCTCCTTTGCCCTGTCGTAGACTTTCTTGGGGTTGGCCTGGATCATGAGTTTGGTATCAACTGAACCCATGATGGTTGTGACATCCTGGAACTCCTCTTTCAGCACATCTGTGGGGAACTCTTTCTGTCCCATGTAACCGATGTGGAGAACGTTGAAGGGTGACCATACAAGGTTCTTCTTGAAGACTTTGTAGTCTGTCTCGTGGTTACCGCACAGGTGGTAGAAGATCTGAGGTCCTGCTCCCTTTCTGAAACACTGGTCCACATAGTGGTGCATGAGTTTCGCGGAGAATTCCTCGACCATCTCATCTGAGAAGATATCGTTGTTTGCCAGAACTGATCCGACGATCAGCATTGCCATTCCGTATGTGTCTGACAGAAGGTCAGCACCGTTGATGGATGTCTCGACGTAGACACTCTGGAGCTTGTGAGCGATGTCGGGCTCTGTGAATGTCCACATGATGAAGTTCTCGACTCCACAAAGCTCTGCACCTGCTCCTGCAAGGTCGAAACCGTAGGAGATAGGAACGAGTGTGTGGGGCAGGTTCTTCTGGACGTATCCGTACAGGTTGTGGAAGAGTGTGTCGGTGCTTCCGCCTGCGAGCTTCTCTTTGGAGATAGGCTCGAGCTTCTCGACTTCCTCTGCCTCGCTGATGATAGGTCCTGTGGAGACCGGCGGCAGTGTGTCCTTGTACTCGAGGGTCACACCAAGGTCTCTGATCCACGGAAGGGAGAAGAACCAGTGTGTAACCGGCAGGAGGTCGAACAGTTCTGAAATGTATCCGACTGAGTGGATACCGAGTTCAGGTTTCTCATAGAAGTCCCTGATCGTGAAACCGCAGTGCACGGCAGCGTTCGACAGGATGATAGGGTCCACATCGATTCTGTCGTGGAAGTTGTCCACGAAGGGGCTTGCGAACCTCTTGGCTGCATTTGCATGCCAACCTTTGAGGTCATTTGTTGGGAATAATTCTTCGTAGCCCATAATAATCCCAATCAAAGGTTACTCTTTCCTACGTATATATAGGTTATCGGCTTAAAATTGCAACATTGTTTCATTTACTATCGTTTAAATTATTTGAATGTAACATTGTTACAAATTTTAATGAAATTTTAAATTATGTTTCGTCAAATGAGAAAACGTACCGTAAACGGGGTGGAAATGACGTAGTCCAAGAAAGGGGTTAGAACGGTATCAGCGGTACTTGCTGTACTTGTCCATGAGCCTGCAGCTCTTGTCGAACTCCTCTTTCGCGAGGTCGCCGGAATCGAGGTATGTCCTTACGAAGTCCTTCGCCTCTCTGGTCGACTGACGTGATGCCTTGGCGATGAGCGATGCAAGGAAAGCTGATGCTTTCGCCTCATCCATCTGCGAAGCGGCGAGGATCTCATTCATGTCGTACTTGAATGGAGCGAGCTTGTGGGTGTTCAGCATCGACTGCTTCCTCGTGGCCTCCTTGGTCTTGGGTTTCGACCTCTGTGAATTCGGGGATGTAGTTGTCTTTGCTGGCATACCGCTGCCCATACCCGTTCCGTCCTTGGTGACGGGCAGCTTCCTCGTTGAGTTCTTGTAAACGACCAAGTGAATGACTCCTTTTGTGGCGACTATGATATGAGTATATAAACCGTTTGGAAAAGCGAAGGCACTGGAACCCCTGACATACGATAAACCGCCCTATGCTGAAATATCGAATGTGCCAGTATCGTTGATAAGCACATCCGGGAACATAACGGGATACCGCTCGTATCACACCCTCATGACACCAATGGTTATAGATACAGACACTATTACCGTCGGTGATGGAAGAATCCCCCTTCGACGCTATCGAGAGAGAAACGATACTCACCAGGACCAAGTTGTCCACCATGAAATGGTACTACGGACTGCTCATCCTGACCATCGTCGTGGTCATCGCCGGAATCTATTTCGAACTGTACAACGAGATGATATTGGCCATACCCATCATCGCCATACTTCTGGCGAGCATCAGATACGACAAGGATTTCATCCACGTGCCTCCGATGCTGATCTTCTTCGCCGTCGCGGTGATGTATCTGTCGATGGCATCGTACATCGTATCCGGGAGCTTCGGCGAAGGAAGGGTACTCATGTCCCTCTCCGAGGTCATGATCGGTATTCTGCTGGGGTCCATCGGTATCATAGTGGCGTACATGGCGTTGGGAAAACTGCCGGGATTCGCCAAGGAGAAACCGTTCCTCATCGCAGTCGAATCGTTCTCGTTCGGAGTCGCAATTGCGGCAATATGGAACATCGTCGAGTACCATCTGGACAATCTCATCGATATCCCCATCACCGTCCCCGAACAGGCTGATGCCATCCTGAGGCTCACATGGATCGCCGTCGGAGCATTGCTCGTAGCGGCTTTCTACATGATCGACCAGCACTACGGAATAATCAGGTCCGGAGTGGCCAAGTTCCTCGGAGAGAACTCCAAGATCATCGGTCTCGAGGAGGATTATGAAGAGGAGACAGAGAGGCTCATCATGGGTGGAGAGTCGTACAACGTCGAGTTCAAGTCCACCATCCGCACCAATCTCCAGACCGGAGAGAAGGACAAGAGGATGGAAAAGGCTGTGCTGAAGAGCATCGTGGCGTTCATGAA